>Ga0194133_10000621_pt1 | contig 69034 bp, 77 predicted proteins | sample TA2KigOf40mmetaG_FD_155448 | JGI IMG/M metagenome (GOLD analysis project Ga0194133, IMG submission 155448) | Freshwater microbial communities from Lake Tanganyika, Tanzania - TA2015055 Kigoma Offshore 40m | ecosystem: Environmental > Aquatic > Freshwater > Lake | place: Tanzania: Lake... | reverse complement strand
AAAAAAAGGCAAATGGAATAGCCAATATTGCTACAATAATTATGAAAAATAGTGCTTTATTATCTTCAAATATGTTTATAGATTTATCATTTCTTTGTTCAATTGGAATGTCACTTTCTTTCCATTTGTTGTAAAACCAATGTCCATACACATAAATTCCAAATAATACCATCAAGATTGTAACAGATGAAGCTAAGTCTTTCGCATAACCTGATAGAACATTATATTTTAATCCAATTCGATCAACAACTGCTTCAATACTGGTATTTATTATCTCTGAGCAAAAAATGAGTAGAATTGCTAAAATAAGCCATAGACGTTTATAAAAATTAGCTTCATATCTAAACGAAATCGCTAGAAAAACAATTAAAAAAATATATAAAACTTTCAATGATGGTTCCTCTGTTATCCCTTTTGTCATCCCTTTCTCAAATACTTTCAATTTTCCTCTCCTTCCAAATAAATTGACCATATTTTATAATAGATAATATCTAATTATAAATGTCTCTTTCTGTCCATAGATCCGAATATTTTTTTGTTTTTCTATGTGTTAAACATTCCTCTCGATATTTATCATAATCTCCAAAAATTGGATAACGATTAATAATTAATTTTGGAGCAATATCTTTATTTTGTAAATATATTTTACCCATCATTCTTGGACCAGTCACATCTAAAGGACACTCGCCATAATAATTATTCTTTACATTTTCTATTATTTTATCCATACATTTTTTAACATATGGATTACGTGGTTTAAAAATCATAAATGCATTGTACACACCTAATGAATCCTTAAAATAAGCTGGAACATCTTCTACGACATGTTCATCTTTTATTAATTCATTAAGATTACTGGTTTCCATTAACGTAATTTTGGCATCCATATAGATACCTCCTTCTTTATATAAAACACACAATCTCCATAAATCTGCTTTATAACTTCCTGGTTTTAATTTGTCGAATGTATCAATGTATTCTTTTGGAAAGTTTTTCTTTAAATATTCTCTACATTCATTGTCATCAAATAATATGAATTTAAAATCAGGATATAATTTTTTATTTCTCTCCATACATTCTGCCATGTGTGGTGGGATTTCTTTTGTATGCCAAGTTTGAAAAATTTGTTTTGGGACAAGTTCAGATGAATATTTTTCCTTTAATTCATAATTTATCATTTTGAGTGAGTAGAAAAATAGGTAAAGTATTGAGAAGTAGTTTTTGAATAATAAGAAGGGTAAGAGTAGAAGAAATTGTATATCAACTTGTATGAATATTTTTGAAGGAATGAAATAAATTATCATTAATAAAAATAGTAAAAATATAATTTGGATCATAATAATTAATTAGATAATTATTATTAGAAAAATGAAATAGATAAATTTGATAATGATTTTCATTTTCAACAATATAAGTCTCACTTGAAATTTTACCATTAATTTGTTCTTTGTATTTGTGGTGAATAAATTTAGGATGATTGTGTAAAAATTGCTCAAATTCATGATTCTTTTCAACAGGAAAAACATCTATAATTCTTGGCTCAACTCCAAAATAGGATGAAATATGATTCATTCTATCACGAAGATCATTTGTTTTTCCTAATTTAACAACGAATCTTCCATTCTCTAAATTGAACATATGCATTAGATAAACCAAATGAGTCTTTGAGTATCCTGCTAGCAACGCGTTATGACGTTCCCAAAGTGCTTTTTCTTTTGTAATTGATAAATCGGTAATTAATTTTTGTTTTTCAATTTGTTCTTCATGGATTATTTTCTCCATATAATCCTGCAGAACTTCTTCCATTTTCAAATAATATTCTTGAACAATTTCAGCTTTTGATGTTTGACTTATCATGCATAATTTCTTAAATGTTTTCACACTCATAAGAATAATTTCTTTATTATGTCCTCCATGTTTTTTAGATTCATCCGTATCATTGATACTTAAACTTGCTTCACAAGTTGGTGAAGCAAGATTTTCATCAATTATTTTGATGATATAATGTTTTCCAATTTCAAAATTCCTTGAAAGTATTCACGTTCATAAATATTTTTTGCTTGTTTTGTCCTCAATGTTTTTTTCAATTCAACTGGTTGAATTTCCATCAATATTATTGATAATATAATCTTTTCCTTTTTCAAAATTATTTTCCAGTAATATTTTCGCATTAGTTTTTCTTGTAAATCCAATCACTTCCCAAATTTTATATTATCACAAAATGATATATTAAACCAATTTACTAACTTGTGAAACGTTTTTTTGTCGATATTATTAATGAATACATTTTTATCGATAGATTTTATTTCATCAGTATTATTCGTGATTGGAGTCTATGATTATTTAATTTTTTCCACAATAAAATTATTATAATTAAGATTTTATCTATTAGGATTCATAAAATTTCTTAATTCTTCAATTGTCCAACTATCTATTGGATCATCTTTTTTTTGTTCAAGAAAAGAAAAACCTCGTTCAATTTGTTCATATTTATCAGTCAAAGAATAATTACCACAAGTTCCAGCACTTGATGAAATTTTAAAATTATTTCCTTTTGCATTAAGAAGTGGATGATGAATATTGATAATAAAAAATTGTTTCTTAACATCTGGAAAAGAATAATATTCACAAAATTTTGGTAAATTATCTAATTCTCTTGTATTTTTAAGCCATTGCATAAAATCTTCTGGTAAAGGTTTTGCATTAAAATGGCGGGCTACTTTACCTCTATTCTTGTTTTGTTCAGATTGAGTAGCAATTCTTAAATTTGATCTTCGATTATCTAATTTATCTTGATTAATATGATCAACACTATCTTGACCTTTACCATTACCATAATGATTCATTACTAGCTGATGTAAGCATATGCGTGTTCGTTTTTCAATGGCTGATGATTTTGTGGTAGAACAAAAAATATAACCTGTTGCAGGGTGAAAAGACCAAGTTTCACGTGTTCCATCCTCTCTAAAAATAATTCTTTCAAGATCATCGATAGAAAAAAAAGTATGTGATGACGGATTACAATACATAACATAAAATTCCTTTTCATTTTCTTGAGTTTCATCTCTTATTAAAAAATATGGATTCATTTCTTTGCCTGCTGTTTTACCATATTGCCTTATATGTCCGGAGTATCTTGATAAAATTTCAAAATTTTTTTCAAGAACTAACAATTCTAATTCTTCCATAGTATTTTAAATAATATTTAATATTATTTAAATCATTTTTTTATAATTCTATCAAATGAAATTGATAAAAATATAAAAATAATTTTTTAGTTGCTGTAAGCACTCATAATCTTCTAAGTTTCCCTAGAAGGAGGACTGTATCTTAAGCCGTCTCTGGTTGCTTAAACCATCATTGACGACCCACGCCCGTTCAGTCTCTGACGCCCTACCATCGGCTAGCATATCGCCATTAGGTAGTAAGCATGCGGGTTGCCCAATCCTTTTCATTATTACCATACCCAAGTTCATTACTCTTGGCCAGATTATACTTTCGCAATAATCCTTGGTAGAAAAGGCTGTAAGGGGTTTCCCGAACAACAAGGTGTGTTGCAGATGCTTGATGCATCCACTAGCAGCTAGTCATATTTGTGAGGACATAAGTGGTTTTCCAAAGTAAGATCTCACATTACTTTGGCACGCTGCTTTTAGGCCCTGGTTAACAGACATTATAATTAATGTAACTAGTAAGTTAAGGCCGCCCATACCGCTCATGATACGGAGAACGTTGTAGTTAGTAGCATAGACACGGATCTTGGAAGAGATCGAAGTCTTGGGAGTAACCTGGAGCTGGAGAGTAGCATTGTCGATACGAGAGAAGTTGCAAGTACCGGAAGGCTGGTGCTGCTCAGGCTGAAGAGCGAAGGAATAAACGTTGATACCAGTGGCGGGGATGTTGGTGTGGGACTGGTATGGCTGAACGAGGTTGAAGTATGAACCAAGACGCTCGGAGAATCTGTCGTGACCGTTGAGCTGGAGCTTAGCACGAACAACGGGGTTACGACCAGCACGCTGAGGAGCAAGACCGGCGTGATCAGCACCACCAGCAGCCTCGTTGTACTCAGAGAAGTTAACTGGGGCGTTGTTGTTGGTACCAGCGCCACCACCCTGGGGAAGGAAGGTGGGAGCAACCTCTGGGGTAGTCTGGAAGGCATCACCCTGGGGACCATATTTGTACTTGTCGATGTAGACAGAGGGGAAGGAAACAGCGGAGTAACCAGACTCGACGTTGGTACGAAGAGCATCATAAGGATCAAGAAGACCGTTGGACTGGATCTTGCCGAGCATATCGTTGTCGAAGTCATCGGTGTAGTTGTTCCACTGGTTCATACCAAGCTGGACAACGGAGTCACGCTGAACAACCCAGATCAATTCCTTTACGGGATGATTAAAATTGAGCTTAACTTTAACGTTCTGGCTGGTAATAGACTCATCACCGGTGAACTGGAGCTGTTCGATGAGGTACTCGTGAGAGACCTGGGCGAAACGACGACGCTCATCAGTGTCAAGGTAGATGTAATCGATGTAGAGGGAAGCAGCCTCGAGGGATGGAACGCAGAAGAGGTTGTTGTTGTCGAGGGAGATACCGCAGTTTCCGAGAACATCGGCGGTAACGTAGCACTCGTTCTTCTGGCGGAACTCAATGATGATCTTAACTTCGTGGTATTGCACCTTAAATACCCCATCTTTCGATGTATTTACCTATAGAAACCGAAGTTTGCATTATTTCTATAAGTTTTTGGGAGTGGACTATATCTTAAGCCTCTAATAAATTAGAAACCCATTTCCATTTAGTCTCTGAACCTTCTCCATATCTTTAAAGACTTAGGAGCTTGGCTGCTGATTATCCAATCTTTTACATTTTCACCATACCCAAGTTATTTCTTGGCCAGATAAATATTTCTAATTTATCCTTGGTAGTAAAAGCTCTAAGGAACTTCCAGCAATTTGGAAATGTTGCCGTCAATGACGACTAACACCTGCGGTAATTATATTTTAGAACCGCTAACCTATTTTCCCTTTCTTTATTCTAAAGTTTCAGAAAGGAGTGGTGTTTTTCAGCCCAGCAGTTTAGGCAATGAGGGGGAGAGCAAGACCGGGGTTGCGGCAGAACCAGAACTGGAGAGGAACGTAGAGGGTGGTAGCCTCAGCACGGTCAAGAGCAGTACCAGTAAGGGCAAAGGTGTTGCCAACCATATTGTCGTAGCCGATCTGGTGACCGGGCTCCTGAGTAAGCTCGTTCCAGATGTTGAGCCAGTCTCCATACTGCTTGTCAATTCTCTGTCCTCCGATCTCTACCTCAACGTTGCGGATGATTACGTGACCAACGTAGTTAACCCAACGGAAGCAGAAGTTAGCCTGAGTGGAAGAGGACTGGGGGCACTCAACGAGGGGAAGAGTGACCTGAAGGTAAGTGCGGTGAATAAGATCACCGTTACGGGAAATGGTGCAAGTTACACGCTTTCCGAAGTCAGCAGTGCCGTTAAAGATCTGCTCAATAGACTCCATAGAGAAGTTAGTGTGACGACGATAAACGACCTTGAAGAAAGTGATTTGTGGGTTACCAGTTAAGTAAACATCCTGTGCACCGTAAGCTACTAATTGCATGAGACCTCCGCTCATAATATATAATCTTAACAAAGAAAAAAATTTTATGGAAAACGCTTTAAATTAAATTAAATTTAATTTCTAAAATTTTAAATTGATGATAATATAATTTTGTCCTACATATTATGATAGATTTTATTGTTGATTTATTATATTAATTTTTAAAAAATATTATTTTTGTAAATATCAAATTTTATCCTTATATATTGCTCTAAAGATATAAATAAAAATTTATAAACTATCATCAATAAAATAATTTTTATCAAGTAATTAATTTTATCTATATATAAATTTATAATCTATAAAATCTTAACAGTATATATTGTAAAAATATTTGTGTAGGGGGTGATGATACTGTCGTCACCCCCCCTTATAAAAAATAAAATATATGATTATTATAAAATTAATATAAAATTAATATTTTTTGATATAAATATAATTAAAAAAAATTAGTGAAAAAATATCTGAAAATTTTCACTAAAATTAAAAAAAATTGAAATTAAATATTTCTATATTTTAAATGTAAAAGTAAAATGGAACTTATAAATTCTCTATCCTTCGAAGAAACACCTGTTTCTATCTATGGAACACCAGAAAATCCACTATTCTGTGCAGATGAAATTGGAAAATTATTTGGTGTTAAAAGAATTACTTCATCTATTTTAGATTACAATTCAAGCCAAAAAATTTTGATGAATATTCAAACATCAAGTGGAATTCAAGATAAAGTTTTTTTAACTGAGATTGGACTATACAAATTTTTATTTACTTCTAGAAAAGAAGTCGCATTGAAATTTCAAGAATGGGTTTTGAATGTTATCAAAGAATTACGTCTAAATGGTGAATATAAACTTCAATCAAATAAATCACAACAACCAGAAATTGAAAATATATTTTTGAAAATGAGCCATATGCAATTGAGAAGTAAAACTTTAATTGATAGTAACAAAAATGAAAAAGTTGTTTATATTTGTGAGACTGATAAAAAAATTAATGGTTATCCAGTAATAAAAATTGGAAAAACTGATAATGTTATTGAAAGGCTTCAAGCTTTAACAATAAATTTTGGTATTAGAATGAATTATGTTTATATTTTTCGTTGTGAAAAAAATTATGAGTTTGAACAATTCCTATTCAAGATTCCAATTATAAAAGAAAACAGATATCGTGAAGCATTTGAAAATGGTAAAAAGTCAAATGAAATGTTTTTATTGAATGATGAATTTACATATGAAAAAATTGAGAAAATAATAATAGATAATATTGAGCCATTTGAAAAAATACCAGTTGAAGATAAATTACAACACAAACAAATTGAATTCAATATCAAGAAAACAGAGCTCGACTGTAAAATGGAATCAATTCGTGAAAAAGAATTGGAGAAAGAAATTATAGAACTTAAAAATGAAAATGAAAAATTAAAAATAATGAATCAAAATTCTGATTTACTACAATCTCTTTTTGATATTACAAAAGAAAATAATCAAATGCTAAAGAAATTGACAAATTATAATACTGAATTAACAATCGAAGAACAACTAGAGAAAAAATCATCTTCAAGTACTCCATACATTCAAAAATACAATGAGGATCTCAAATTGATTGGACATTATGACTCGTTTATTCAAATGACAAGACAAATTCCTGGTACATCAACACACGGATTAAAATGTGCTATTCAAAATAATTCAATTTATCATGGTTGTAGATGGGCATTTCTAGATAAAAGTCAAGATCCAACTATTCCTCAGGATCTTGAACCAACAAAAGAAACAAACAATAGAAAATATGAACTTTTGGCACATATAAATCTAGATAAAAATAAGATTTTGAAAGTTTATACAGAATATAGTGAAATGGCTAAAGAATACAAAGCTTCAAACAGTGCAATTTCAACAGCAAGAAGAAGAGGAACCAAATGCAATGGAGGATATGTTGTATTTTACAAAGATTGTGAAGAAGAATTGAGAAAAGAATATGAAGAAAATAATTTATTACCAACAAAACCCATCTCAAAGACCGGAACATTTGTTATACAAATTGATCCAATAACATTACAAGAAATAAGTACTTATAATTCAATATCTGATGTTACAAAAAAATTTAAGATTGGAAGAGATAAATTGAAAGAAGCATTTGAGAAAAATACTGTTTTCAAAGGCTACAAATGGATAATAAGTTAACCGATAGTTTTCAAAGAAGTTACAAATTGAAAATAATTGAAAATGAATAATTTTAATATTATAATAATTATGTACGAATGTTTCAAACAACCTCAAAAAAATTCAAAATCAAAATCTAATAAAAAATCTAATAAAAAATCAAACAAAAAAAAATTGAGTGGTGGTGCTATTGCCGGTATAGTTATTGGAAGTCTTTCTATTGTTGTTTTAATTGTTCTTCTTATTGTTTTTAGATGTAAAATTTTTTATAGAACTAACTCTTAGATTCTTTTCTAACCATTTTTTTTATCATTTCACTTTGTTCTTTTTCACTCATATCCCAATATTTTTTCAAAGCCTTATTATCATTTATTAATTTAATCATTGTTCGAAAATATAATCCCAATTCTCGAACAACTATTTCTTCCCAATATTTTCTATCTCTTTTTATTTGATTTATCCTCATTTCCCCATCTCCAATCTTTAGAAACTCAACTAATTCTGCATTCTCCAAATTATAAACTTCCAAATATGTTTGAACCTGTAACCATTCATACTCCCTAACTTCCTCAAATAATTTATACATCCTATTTTTTATTTCCAAAACAGTTCCATCATATTTCATCGCATCTATCTTACTAATTATCCACAATTCATTCCCCTCATAATCCAATATTTTTTTGTTTCGAGATTGGATTCCGGTAACTAAATCTATTTTCATTCTATTTTTATAAACATCTACAACATTCTCCTCTTTAATTGTTCCAAATACCTTGTTAGTATAACCCTCAGTAGCTTTCTTAAGAATATTTTTTTCATCTAATGTTAATTTTTCATTATCCAAAACATTTTTAACTAGTTCATCCGCATTTTTTTTCATTGTAAGAGAAGATGTATTTATTTTACAAATATTCTCCAATTTAATTCTCAAATCTTTATTATTGTCTAATTTGTTGCAGATAAGATCGATATTACCTCCATCTCCAATATTACTTTTTTTAACTTTATCAATCAAATTAATTGTTGATAATTTATCACTATAATATTTTTCATATAATTTATTAAATATTCTACTGGGATTAGTGTGGATGTTTTTTCCAATAAATGCTGCTAATTGACTACTATATAAAAATATTCTCACCATTTTATATTTATGTTATGTTTTTTTTAATTTATTTTTTCCTCCAAGCAATAATCCTTTGAATTAATATTTTCAATATTCAAATTATGTTCAATAAATTTTTTTAAATAATCTTCTAAAAACACTTCCTTCTTAACATTTGCCTTTGATTTTTTAAATTCAAATCTTCCATTTGAAAGCATCTTAACTCCCCATCCAGTTTTAAGAGCATTATAAATGAAAATCATTTTTTGGAGTTCTAACATTTCGATATTAGCCTCATTGTTTTCCATATATAAAAAATGTTTTAGTTTTTTTTTATTAAAAAGACTTAAAAAAAAAATAATAATATCCAATATGTTTAAACAAAAAAACAAGAAGATTATTCAAAGTGATAATCGGATTACATTAGATGCGAAACATAATGAGATTGTAAAGAACTTTAAAGACGAATACAAGAATATTAAAAAATATCAACAGGAATTAAATTTTTATCAAGACAAACTTTCTAAACTAATTGATAATTCCTCTGAAATAATAAATCCAGATGATCTTGCTAATCAATTTCATCTTGAGAATAAAATAAAAGATTTATCTTTTAAAATTTCTAAATTGGAAATGCAAAAAGAAGAGACAAATTATTTTATTCAAACAGGAACCATCTTATATGATTATTATAATAATCTTGAAGATGTTGCTACTCAACCAGTAGAAGAAGATAAGCCAACTAAAAAAGTGGAAACTACACCAGAAACACCAAAAATTTTGAACTTTTTTGGAGGAGGAGGTAGCGCTCCAATAAATGAAGTAGTTGTAGAGGAAGATGATAAAGAAGGTAAGAGAGCATTAACTATGTCTGATTTCGTTGAGGCTGGTGCTTCTCAAAATTTTGATAGAGCTTCTTCTTTGGATACATATTTGAGTAAGATAGATAAATCTTATGGTGTAAAAAGCAAAGTTTTAAAGAAAATTGATTTTTGTAAAAAATGCAAAGTTAATTTTAATAAGGATTATGAAATGATTATAAATCATAATGAGGGCTTTATGAGTTGTACGAAATGTGGAAACATGGAGTATGTAGTTATCGAAAGTGATAAGCCTAATTATAAAGATCCTCCTCCAGAGGCGACATATTTTGCCTACAAGAGAACTAATCATTTGAATGAAATCCTAAATCAAATTCAAGCTAAGGAGTCAACAGATATTCCTGATGAAGTTTTGGAATTGATAAAAGAAGAAATAAGGAAAGAAAGAATAAAAGATTTGACCAAATTGACAAATGCCAAAGTTAGGCATTTTTTGAGGAAGTTGAATCTTAATAAGTATTATGAGCATATTGCACATATTATAAATAAATTAAATGGATTGCCACCTCCAATTATTACAAAACCAGTTGAGGATAAGTTGCGCATTTGTTTTAGAGAAATTCAAGGACCTTGGATGGAAATTACTAAAAAGCCAAAGAAGAATTTCTTGAATTATCATTATGTTTTACACAAATGTGTTGAATTATTGGGACACGATGAATATAAATCTTTATTTCCATTGTTAAAGAGTAGAGAAAAACTCCAATCTCACGATTTATTATGGAAAATTATTTGCGCTAGATTGAATTGGGAATTTATAAAGACAATTTAATTTACGTTTATTTTTCTCTCATAAAATTATGGGAGAAAACTTTGTTGTTTATAAAGCAACTGGAGGATTGGCTCATTCTTTAGGTGGTCTTTGGAGAGCTATACAAATAGCGAAAGGTTCAAATCGTTCATTAGTTATTGATTATAATGTCCACAAAGCTTTTGAAAATTCATTTTCAAAATTTTTTTATCTGGATATAAACATTCCTTACTCAGATAATTATTCAATAATTCCTAAAAATTATACTTTTAGAGGTTACACTGTTGATGAGTTAAAAAGAGAAGAACTTGATGACCATTATAGAATATTTGGTCAATCAGCAAAAAGACATAAAAGAAGTGACAAAATAATAGTAGTTTGTGGAACTAGTGGAAAAAGAGGTTGGGTATCTATTGATGAATTGAGAGTAAATAAAGAAATAGTTGAAAAGATAAAGAATGAACCTCAAATCAATGAAAGATATATTGCTGTCCACTTTAGAAATACTGATATTAAATCTAATCTTGGAAGACAGGTTTCGCAAATAAATTTGATAAGAAAAGCTGCAAAAATTACACCGACCGAAAAGAAAAATGAGACAAATTAAAAGTTATTTATAAATTCTATAACTGTGTTTTAAGTAATTAGTTAAATGTTCTTTCTTTATTTTATTTTTTAATATGTCTTTTATAGCTTTATCTATATCTTCATATGTGTTAGGACTTTCTTTTTTAATATAATGTTTTAACTGACTAAAATACTCTTCTATTGCATTTGTTTCAGGGTGATATGGAATGCTATATAGTAATTTGTTATTAGTTTCTTCAATATGTTGTCTTATTATTTTTGCTCGGTGTATTACTGCATTATCCATAATTATTAAATAATCACTGAATTTATCCTTTATAAATTTATCATAAAATTCAATTACATCAGATGTTTTTATACCACCTTTCAAATCTTTATACAATACCCATCCAACTACTTTATCAGCACATACTGCACATAGCATATTATATCTTTTATATGGATAAATTGATGTTTTCTTTATTACTCTTGAACCACTCTTACTGCGACCATATGACGCAGTCATATTTAAATATATTGATGTTTCATCAATACATATAGTTTTTTTATAGTCATAATCTTTTATTTTTTTATAAAAATCATCTAAATCATGTTTTTCTTGTCCTTCTCTTTTTTCAGGATAATATTTGCTACGCAGTCTCTTCCTTGTTATTTTTAGATTTGTAAAAATATTGTTTATGCTTCTATCAGTTAAATTTACCCCAAATTTTTTATCTACTAATTTTGAATATTCCCATAAGGTGGTTGTTGGATCTTTTCTTACTTGTTCTTTTACAAACTTCTCTATTTCCGATGTAATTTTTAAATTATGATTTTTGCGTGTTTTCCTTTTTATATTTCCTTGGGTTTTATATCTATCAATCCATCTTCCCAGTGATTGATATTTACATTTAAAAATATCACAAGTATCACGCATATCATCATCATTATGTTCTAAATAATATTTAACTGCACTTAACTTGTAATCTTCACTATGTTGCTTCATAATAAAATTATATAAAATATTTAAAAATTATATGATATATTATATTATCAAATGGAGGAGATTGATATTATAAAACAAGAAAATAATGAATTAAAAGATAAGGTAAAAGAATTAGAAGAAAAACTTAAAAAATATACAAATGGAGACAATCATAAACGATACTATGAAAAAAATAAGGATAAAATTAAAGAACAAGGCTCTAATTATTTGAAAAAGTTAAAAGAGGAAAACCCTGAAAAGTTGAAAGAATATAGACGGAATTATTATTTGAAAAAGAAAGAAGAAATGAAAAATAAAGATATTGAAAAAAATTGATTTAATAATTTGTTTTTAAAATAAATATAAAAACAAATGACCGAAAAGGTAAAATATAATTTGGATTTTCTAACGAAATTTTGTTGTGATAATAATATTACTCTATTGAAAGATTATTCAAGTGAAATTGTTAATAGAGAAACGAGAATTGAAGGAAAATGTTTAACAATTGACTGTGCAAATAATTTTAATAAAAAATTCAGACAGTTATGTATATCAAATGCTTATTGTTCAAAATGTACAGAAAATATTAGACAAGATAAAGCAAAAGAAACTTGGTTAGAAAAATATGGTGTTGAAAATCCTAATCAATCAGAAAAAGTAAGAGAAAAAAGTAAAGAATCTTGTAAAAAAAAATATGGAGTTGAACATCAATTGCAATCAAAAGAAGTTAGAGATAAAATGAAAGAAACATGTAAAAAAAAATTTGGTGTTGAATACGCATCACAATCAGAATTAATAAAAATCCAGAAAATTGAAACTTGTATAAAAAATTTTGGAGTAAGACATCCTATGCAGTCTAAAGAAGTTAGAGAAAAAAGTAAAGAATCTTGTAAAGAAAAATATGGAGTTGAACATAATTCTCAATCTAAAGAAGTTAGAGAAAAAAGAAAAGAAACATCAATTAGAAATTGGGGTGTTGAATATGCTATGCAATCTGAAGAAATTAGAGAAAAAAGTAAAGCAACTTGTAAAGAAAAATATGGAGTTGAACATAATTCTCAATCAGAAGAAGTTAAAGAAAAATTTAAAAAAACATGTCTTGAAAAATATGGTGTTGAAAATCCCATGCAAAATCCAGAAGTTGCAGATAAATCATCAAAAGCATCATATTCAAGAAAAGATTATCTACTTCCATCAGGCAATATCGTTAAAGTTCAAGGATATGAACCTTTTGCCCTTGATGAATTAGTGAAAGTATTACAAGAAGATGATATCAAAACTGGATCAGAGAATGTTCCTGAAATATGGTATGATAGAGATGGACAATATAAAAGACACTTTGTTGACATATTTATTCCATCACAGAATAAATGCATTGAAGTTAAATCTACATGGACATTTAAAAAGAAAAGAGATAATGTTTTGCTCAAACAAAAGGCTGGAAAAGCATTAGGGTTAAATTATGAAATTTGGGTATATAATTCCAAAGGTGAAAAAGTTGGATGTTATATTTAAAATATCTGCGTATAACTACTTAAAAATAAAATATTAAGTAATTATATAAATGAGAAAAAGGAAAAAATCTAATTCTCCACTCAAAGTGATTAAGACATCACTAAAAAGTATAGCATTACAACCTGATACAATTATAACAATAAACAATTATTGTAAAAATCTTAATCAAATTGTGATCCATACATATCAGTTTTTAAGACTTTATATTTTACACAAATATCATACTAAACAAACATTACCAAAAATAAATGATGAGTTTATTGAACATATTATCAAAACAATAGCCAAAGGAGATAATAGAGGCAGAAAATTTGTAAATGAAGAATTGTCCTCATTTTATGAAGATCAATATAAACAAACTGTACAAGGTGAAAAGTTGTGTTATTCCAAATATGGTAATACTATTGGATACACTGCAACATCTATTTTAACTTGTTTAGAAACAAATATCAAAACTCATTTTGCAAAACATTTAAGACGATTTATAAATATTCAATTTGAAAATGATACACAAACAAAAGAAGAACGACATGAAATGTATAAACAAACAAAAAAGGTTTTTGATGATATTATTTATAATACAGATACAAGTGAAAATGAATATAAACAATGGAAAGATGAAAATAAATCATTTTTAATACCGCAGATTATTAACAAAAATATTCATTATGATTTGGAATGCACACCTCAAAATTATTTATATCCTATGATTTTTATGACTTTAAAGTTGGAGGAGAAAGAAAAGAAATTATTTCAGTTTTGTCCATTACGAAAATCACTAATTCCAAAATATATGAATATTGATACAAAAACACTTGTGACTATGTTAGTTGATACCAAAAAAATAAAAATATCACAAACAGAGTTAGTTAAGAAGATTAATGATAATAAGGATGTTGTTTGGAATTCATTATTTAATATGGAAAAGATAAACAAACTAATGAATGCTGATAAGTATATTTTTAATCATATGTTTTCAACAGACGGTATTGGTTGTTCATTAGTATTCTTACGAAGTGATTTAAAAGATAAAAGCATACCTCAATCAAAAAATGCTGGTAATAATGATTATGATTATATTACTGAATTAGAAGATGAAGAATTAAACCATTTAAAAGACTATAATAAAGTTGCAATTGACCCTGGAAAAAATACTTTAATGTTTATGATAGATGAAAATGGAAATACATTAAAATATACAAAGATGCAAAGAAGAATTGAAACCTATGCTAAAAAAAAGCGTCAAATTATAAATAAAACATTTGAACAAAATGATATTAAAAAGATAGAGGAACCCTTAAATCAAACTTGTTCAATGTCTTGTAATTATGATAAATTTATTAATTATTGTATTGTAAGAAATAGAATAAATCAACAATTAAATATTTATTATGAACAAGACCTATTCAGAAAATTAAGATGGAGAAGCCATATATATACACAAAAGAGTGAAAGTATCTTAATCAATAAGATAAGACGCACATTTGGAAAGAAAATAGTTATAGGTTTTGGTTCATTTCAACAAACCCAACAAATGAAAAATTGTATGCCCACTCCAAATAAATCATTAAAAGATTTATTATCAAGACATTTTAATTTATGTATAGTAGATGAATTTAGAACATCAAAAATATGCTGTCATTGTTTGGAAGGTGAAACTTGTTATTATAAACAACGAGAAAATCCAAAACCATTTAAAAAAGGTATGATGAATGTGCATGGATTACTAACTTGCAAGAAGTGTAGTAAGTCATCACATTCTCATTTAATAAACCGAGATTTGAATGGTAGTAAGAATATATTGTATCTAATGAAAGAATGGATACAGCATAGAAAAAGACCTACAATATTTTGTAGGAATTCATTAGTCATACCGCAAGACGAGCGGTAGAACCAAAGTTATAAATACCGAAAGAAAGTAAGAATGATATTTTATTTATTTTTTTAATAAATTTTTGTCTCATTTTTCTTTTCGGTCGGTGTAATACTTTATATTTATCGAGTGATGATCAAGATGCATATAATAAATATAAGAGTGTTTTACCTGATATGAAAATTATTATGCTAGCAAAACCTCCAAAGGTAACTACAAATATTCATTATGAAAGCGTTGATAAGGCAAAACAAGTATATGAAGTATTAAGAGATTGCTATTTCATTATGAAATCAGATTTTTTTGTTCCTTGCACAACATCTGGATTATCAAGAATGATAATAACTATGTTGGAAAAAAATAAAAATATGTTTTGTATTCCAACAAAATCAATTCCTGCGTGTGGTTTTGAAAAAGTATCTTTTGAAAAAATGCTGCAGGATTATTTAATTGAAAATAAAGAATTAATTAGTAAAATCAATAATCCACAACATGTTAGATCAGTTTCACCAGTATCCAAACCAGTATCTTCACCTGCTGTTAGATCGGTATCTCCTCAAAAAGTACAAGTGTCTCTTCCAGTAGCAAAACCAGTATCTTCACCAATAGTTAGATCGGTATCTCCTCAAAAAGTACAAGTGCCTCCTCAAGTAGCAAAACCAGCGACTGCATCTGCAGCTGCACCAAGTATAAAACCAGTTGCGAGGTCTGTCTCTCCCCAAAGAGTATTTGCTGCTCCACTAATACAAACTAAGAATAATATTGAAGAAAAACAATTGAGTAATTTAAAATCATTAATTTCCTTATCAAGTAGTTTTGAAAATAAATCACAGATAGAATCGATTCAAAGAAGTATATCTCCAATAAAATTTGAGATAACAATCGAGGATCAAGAAAGATTAAATAAGATAATTCAGAATTATCAAATTAAGTAAAAAATAATTTATAAAATAATATATGTGTTGGAATAAAGAAGTTTCATTAAATACATATATTTCTTCAATGGTTATACTTGCACTAGTTTATTATAATAATAAATATACTCAGTATAAATTCCCATCCTTACAAGGAAGTATATTCAAGTATCTATTTTTTATATCATTTATAACGATGCAATTAGTTGAGTACTTTTTATGGAAAAATATAAATAATGTTAGAGCAAATCACTTGATTTCTACCATTGGGTTATCCGTGCTTTTTCTACAACCATTATTTGCTATTTTAGGATTTACAACAGGAAAAATAAAACAACCAATGTTAATTGCCTATTTAATTTTTGTTTTGTTTTATATCTTTTATAGGTATTTTATTAGTCCATTAAAAGCAGTAACAAGAATCGCCAAAGATGGGCATCTTTCTTGGGATTGGTTTGTTACTAGAGGATGGGAGTCTATATTTGTTCTAATTTGGATTGGATTTTTCCTTGCTGGTCTTGGTGGAGATGGAAACTGGTCTAGACCACTACTTGGTTCTTTATTATTAATATGGTCTGTAATATTATTTTATAAGACGAATACTTGGGGATCATTGTGGTGTTGGATTGCCAATATAGTGTTACTATATTATTTATTCGAGTTACTTATAATAAAACCCTATAGAGAACATGGATTTTGTGGTATAAAATAAATTAAAGCAATATTTATAATCATATATAGAAATGATTATAACTTATAAAAATCAAGGACAAACCTTAGGACAACTTACGGTAGATGTTAAGAATAAATTAAACAAAAAAATTTGCTACATTGGAAGATTGGATCCTATAGCAAGTGGATTGGTTTGTTTCTTAGAAGAAGATGAGTGTAAAGAAGCTAGTTCTTTATTAAAATTTGACAAAACATATACATTTAATTTAATAATTGGATTGAAAACTGATACTGGAGATGCCTTAGGAATTATCAAAGAAAAAAAAGATATTTTATATGTTGATGAAAGTTTTATAAATTTATTTAATGATTTTAAGTACAAGCAAACTTACCCACTTTACAGTTCTTTTGTTATAAGAAAGAATGGATTGAAGAAGCCACTATGGTATTTTGCTAAAAATAATATTGAATTGGATGAGGTAGATATTCCAAGGCATGAAGTTCATATTAAACAATTTGAAAAAGTAGGAAAGAGATTTTTTATTAATTCAAGTGATTATTTTATTGAACAGATTAAAAAATTGGATGATGTTAAAGGTGAATGTTTTAGGAAAAATGAAATAATTAAGCAATATGAAGAATTGGATTTATTAAATTTATTAGCGATTCCAATGATTGCAAAAGTTTCAAGTGGTACTTATATAAGACAATTATGTGAGGATATAGGAAAATATTTGGGAGTACCAGCAATGGCTGATTCAATTGAGAGAGTTTCATTTCATTTTCCAGATAAAATAAATAATTATAATATTTTATAATATGGGAAATCATTTTTCAAAAAGAAAGTTTATAAACGAAACATTGGAACATTTAAGAAGGAACAACGTAATTTTACGTGATGAATATGATTATGTTATAACTAAAGAAGAAATAATTATGACATTGGAAGGAATGTATAAAAGGCAAAGTATTCATTATTATAAGAATTTAAGATGTAAACCCAAAATGTTAGAATTATATGTACCTAATTGGTGGCGTTTTTAGAGATAGATAATAAGATAAATTATATTATTTATTTTATTAAAATATTTATGGGAGTATCCTACTCACAGTATGAATTTATAGGGGATGTAATAGAAAATATCAAAGATAATAATATTATTGTTGTTGATGAAAACAGTCGAGTAATAACGGAGAAAGAAATGATTGATACATTGAATGCGATTTATTTAAAGAGAAACAAAAAGTATTTGGATTCATTATCTTGCAAACCTCATTTATTATTACCACATATTCCTGAAAAATGGAATAAATATATTTCATAAAATATTGTATACTATTATATGGAAAATAAACGTTACATTCATTTATCAAAAAAGAAAATTAGATCTTTGAAAGATAGAGAACAAAATAAGATACCTGGAAATCAACCAAAAGGATTATGGATTGCAAAAGAGAAAAAATGGATTGATTTTTTGGACAAAAATATGAGCAAAGATATTTATGGTAATATTTACAAAGTTAATTTAAATAGCCAAGTTGTTAAAAGTTTAAAAGAGAAGAATGAAAATAAAATATTAAAAATTGGAACAATGAAAAGTCTAGAAAAATTTAATGATAAATACGGAAAGGACAACAAGATTGATTGGGCAACTGTTGGAAAACATTTTAATGGAATAATATTTGACCCTTATTACAAAGATGTAGACCCAGTGAAATATAAATGGTATCTTACTTTATATATACCATCTGGTTGCATATGGAATAAAAATGCGATGAATATTGAATTATTATATGAAAATTCAAAACCAACAAAAAAAGTGAGATTTATTGTTGAAAATAAAAATTTAGATAAGTTATTGTTAAGTTAACGCAATTTTCTTTGGAGAGGTTCATTATAGCTTCTCGTCGCTTGAGATGCTGGATTAGAAGCAGGAATTGGAATAGGACGTTTCCTTATAGATATATATTTAACTCCATAGTAATCATAAAAGATTATTGAATAATCTTTTTCAATGATTGGATAGTCTGCTTCAGGTATTTTAGGAATACCTCTATATGAAATTAATGGTCCAATACTATATTGTTCAAAGTCATGAAAAGTTAACCATTCTTTATTAAAATTAATTTGATTAGTTTGTCCAACAACCCAACATGTTTGGGGAGAAAAAGCTTGACAAAAATAATTTCCTACCATATTATAATTTAGAAATTTAATTTATTTGGAGCTAAATTAAATTTGCTAGTATATTTTCTTATTCTATATAATGAAATATACAGAGGAAAAAGATTTATTTAATAAAAATTTTCCCAATCCAGTGTTTTATATTTTTTCACCTAGTAGAGTAAGTAATCAATTTATTTTAACCGAATACGTTTCAAATAATCCTTTTAGAGTTAGGTCGATTGATTCTTCCAATGATGTAAATGTTATTTTAAATAAAGGTAAAAGTATAGCATCACAAAATAAAACGATTTTTATAGATAACGAGATATTTGTTCCAATCTAATCATAAAATTAAAACCTTATATAATTTTATGAAAAAATACGATATTATAATAATTGGATGTGGATTAAGTTGTTTATATTTCTTAAAAAAAATTAAAGAGTCCAATCGAGCATTAAAAATTGCTGTTTTGGAGAAGAAACCTTTTGCTGGTGGACGCATTAGGAGTGAAAAAATAGGTAATGATATTATTGACACGGGAGCATTAAGATTCAATGATAATCATAAATTACTCATTTCACTCCTAAAAGAATACAATATAAATGATATCGAAGAATTAGTTTCAAAAAAGAATATAAAATTAAGTCCAGCTTTGGAAAAAAGGTTTAGAGATTTTTTGAAAGAACATTGTAAAAGTAAGTACGATAGATTTTCTTTTGGAGAAATTGCAAAAGTTTATTTTGATGAAAAGGAATACAGTAAGTTAAAATTATGGTTTGGGTATGATCAAAAATGGGAAGAAAGCAATTGTCAATCTTTATGTTTAGCAATTAATAATTATGAGGCTAAAAAATATTATCATTTGAAAAATGGATTATCACAATTAGTTGATGCTTTATTGAATGACGTAAAAGATAATTTCGATATAAATTTTGGGGAGAAAGTGATGAAAATTAGTGATGGAAATAACATTTACACAATGAGTAATAATCATTACGTTAGCGATCATATTATTTTTGCTTGTCCACCTCATTACATTGGTAATATTCAAGGTACTCAAGAATTAGTTCCAATCTTAAGTTCAATTGAAGGACAAATATTAAACAGAATTTATGCAAAATTTAAAGATGGAAATTGGTTTCCAAAAAATGTTCTACACAGTTATAAGCCCATTGGACAAACTGTTCCAATCAATGATAATATAATAATGATTTCTTACAGTACAGGAAAAGATGCAAAGTATTGGATCGAAAAAGAGATGTATGGGGAACTTTGGAAAGGAATTAATGAGGAATTAGGTGTAAAAGAAAAACCAATCTGGATAAAACAATATTATTGGAACCCTGGTACTCATTTTTATAAACCAGGATTTAATATGCAAGAAGTAGAGAATTTGTCATTTAAACCATTAAATCATAAGAATTGGTCGATTATTGGTGAAGCTTATTCTGAACAACAAGGTTGGATGGAAGGTGCTCTCCAAAATACAAGTAAATTTATAAAAAAATATTTTGCTGATAAATTACAAATGAATCTAAAATCTTTCACTTTAAAAGAAGTTGAGAAACATAATAAAGATGGAGATGCTTGGATGGCTATTAGTGGAAATGTATACGATGTTTCTAGCTGGATTGATATTCATCCGGGAGGAGCTGTAATTAAATATGGGATTGGAAAAGATGCGACTGATATGTTTAAGAATGCAGGACATAATGAGGATGCCTTAGAATTTATGAATCATTATAAGATTGGAATCTTAAAATAATTAAAGGTGCATTTTGAACACTAAATATGCTAAATAAGCTGCAATAAATTGAACGATCAAATAGATGATGAGAGAAACAAAATTTATCTTTTTATTTAAATATAGCATAACAGCTACTGCTGGGTTAAAAGCTCCTCCTGATATTTTACCGCCAAAGTAAATCATGGCAGCTAAAGTTAAACCAATAGGGATTGCTTCGCCTGTCGTTATAATAACGTACATAAAAATAAAGGTTCCAACAAATTCTGTTAGGTACGCTGAAATATTATTCATTATAATATTTCAATATAAAAAAAATTTAGTTTAATAATTAAATAATGAAAAATATTATACCTTCGAATAATAAAAAAAAGATTGTCATTCCAATCAAACCAGTTCAAGTTAAAGTTGAGAAAAAAAATGTAGCTACTCCAGTAATTAAAGTAGAAGTATCATCTAAAATAAATCCACCAGTGATTGAAGATCCACCTGCTATTATAGAATCGCCAGCTATTGAAGAACAACCAAAAGAGAAGAAAAAGAGAATTTCAAACGATGAATTGAAAAAGAAAAAAGAATATGGGCAATTTTATACTACCGCAGGAATACTGCATGAAAAAATTTTAGAATTTATCAAAAATAAACCAAAAAAAATATTAGAACCATCAACAGGAAGAGGAGACTTAATATTACCAATAAAATTTAAATTCCCTAAAATGCTTTTTGATATGTATGAAATAGATAACACAATTGAGTCAAAAGTTGAGGGAATAAAATATTGTGATTTTTTGATAACTAATATTGATGAAACTTATAAAACTATTGTGGGAAATCCACCATTTGTTAAAACAAAGAAGGGTAATTTAGCAATTGACTTTGTAAGAAAATGTTTTGGCTTATTGGAAGAAAATGGAGAATTAATATTTATTATTCCAGCAGACTTTTTCAAACTAACTTCAACAGCAAATCTTATTAATGAGATGATGGAACAAGGAACATTCACTGATATATTTCATCCAAGTGATGATAATCTATTTTCTAATGCAAACATCAATGTGTTACTATTTAGATATTGTAGGAATAATAAATTACCAGATATTTGTAATTACAATGGAGCAAAAAAGAAGATAATTAATAATAGTGGTTTATTAATATTTGTGGATGAAAATGAAAAAAATATTAAGAAAATTGAAGATTATTTTGATGTTTATGTTGGCATGGTAAGTGGGAGAGATGAAATTTATAAGAAAGATATTGGAAATATTGAATTAATATCTGGAAAAAATGAAAAGGAGAAATTCATTTATACAAAAACATTTCCTTCCAATCGCGTAGATATTGATGAATATTTAGTTTCAAATAAATCAAAATTGTTAGAAAGGCAGATAAGAAAATTTAATGAAGATAATTGGTTTGAATGGGGGGCACCAAGAAATGTTGGAGTGATGGAGTCTCAAAAAGGCAAGAAATGTATTTACATTTATAATTTAACGCGTAAAGATGAAATAGCATTTGAAGGAAAAGTTGATTATTTTGGAGGCAATTTGATTATTATGATACCTAAAGATGGAATAGATATATCATCAACTATCACATATTTAAATTCAATTGAATTCAAAAAGAATTATATGTATGGTGGAAGATTTAAAATTGGACATAGACAACTTTCCCAAGCTTTACTTAAATTGCCTTAAAATATTAATGAGCTCTGTAAAACTTGATCCTTTTGTTCCTTGAAATTTATTAGCTTTAATACAAACAAAAATATCTATAACTGCATTTAAAAGAGGTGTTTGCCTTTTTTCATCTGGTTCCTTTTCTTTGATTGGTTTATAATAAATAGTATTTGGTAAATTTATAAAATGACGTTGAGTTTCTCTATCATCAGTTGCTATAAAAACTTTTTTATCATTATTTTTTAGTATAAAATTTTCAAAAAAAGAATCATCGACAAATTTTCCTTTTTTAATAGCATATCTAACAAAATCATTTCTTCTTATATGAACTGCATTATAATTTGGCTTGAGATTTCTATCAATCATTTTATCGACTTCTTTTTGTACTTTATCATTTAATCTTAATTCTTTAAAAGATTCAATGAATAGTTTTCTATCGTAACTATCTTTTGTATAACACCCTTTGTAATCGATCTCTTTCTGTGTATTGCCAAAAATACAATCTTTTGGTACAACAAAAAAATCTGTAAATGATCCATTGCAGCTTTGATCTATTTCCCAAAAAACATATAATTTTTTATTTTTTAGTCTTGCATAAACTAAATATGATAATAAAACTCTTATACGATTGCAAAGTCCTCCTACTGGTTGAATTGTATAATATTCACTAGACATATTCTAAGATATGAAATTAATTTTTCAATATTCGCAACATTTCAATTAAATCTGTAAAAGCAGAACCTTTTGTACCCATAAATTTACTGGCTCTCAAGCATATAAAAAAATCAATTATCGCGTGTTCCAAATTTGTTTTTAATTTTTTATCATCTATTTTAATTGGTTTGTAGTAAATTGTATTTTGTATCCTTGAAAATTCTTTTTGAGTATCTTTATTATCTGTTGCTATAAATACTTTATTCTTATTATTGTTCTTAACAAATTTTTCCATCTCTAATTTATTAGAGCTATCTAATGATCGATGATGAATTGCTGTATAATTATTTGATAGATTTCGATTAATAAATTTGTCAATTTCATCCTGTATTTTTTTATTTGGTTTTATATTTTTTAGATTTAATATAAAACTAGCTACGTCATCAACAGGACAAGGAAGATTTCCAGTATAATTAATCTTTTTATTAGTATCTCTTACAAAAAACAATTTGTTTATTGGCTCAAAAAAATTAGGGAAAAATCCATTACAATCCTCATCTGTGCTCCACACAACAATTATTTTTTTATTATTAAATCTTGAATTACCAAGATGAGATAATATTACTCTAATTCTTGTGCACATACCTCCTATTGGTTTTATTATAAATTCATTATTAGTTTCTATATTTTGTGGGATATTCTTGGTTATATCTTTTTTGATGTTTTCCTGTTTATCTTTTTTGGTATCTTTTTTAAGAATATTTGGAGATTTCATTTGATCTAATAAGTTTTGAAAATCTTTTCTGTTCCCATAAATTCTATTAACTTTTGTATCTCTAATATATTTTAAAAAAACAGTTTTCTTAAGATTATTTATCTCAGGATATAGTTCCAATTTAAAATCATCATCATTGTTTGCTACATAAACAAGTAATTTAAAATTAGCTTTTATTTTAGGGTTATTTTCAAAGTTTTTAATTGATTCATAAAATATTTTAAATATTTCAGGATTTTGATATATCTTATATGCGTAGAAAAACAAAAATGTTATATCATTATCTGGATTTGATATTAAATCCATAAATCTTTTGCCCCTTCTCTCAAAATCTTTTATATACTCTGGATTTTTTAATAGATTATGATGGAAAAATAAAGATTCAGGATAATTTTTTGAATAAGTCTTACCTCTTCTTTTAGCTAAGTCTTTTGTGAAAAGAGAAAAATCATTATTAATATTATTATTTACATATTGAATGCCATATTCCTCTTCAGTTAACATCCAATCAAACGGTAAACTAAAATTTCTATAATGTAAATGTTTGAGATTCCCAGCAGCATGGCAATTGGGACCTAAAGAAACATAAAGTGTCATATAAAATTTATAAAGATATTTATTTTAACGCTTTTCTATAAGCATTTAACATTATATCCCTTCTTTTGTTATGATTTACAATTGGTTTTGGATACGATGAAATCGGTTGATTATTTTCCCAATTTAAAATTATATTTGGATCAACATCTCTTAGCTCAGGAACCCATTCTTTAATGTAAATACAATTTGGATCGAACTTATAAGTTTGAGTCCAAGGATTCATAACTTGAAACCAATCAAGTGCAGACAAACCAGTTCCAGCAACTGTTTGCCAACCAGCATTATTTTGGATTGGATCATAATCATAAAGAGTTTGAGCAAAAAATTTTTCTCCAATCTTCCAATCATAAAGTAAATCTTTTGTGAAAAAGCTTGCTACCAACATTCTTACTCGATTATGCATAAATCCAGTTGCAATCATTTGTCTTATTCCTGCATCAATAATTGGAAAACCAGTTTTACCTTTGTAGAAAGCATTTAAAATAGATTGGATTGGTTTATCCCATTTTATTTTATTGAATTTTTGATTGGAAGTATATTGAAATACATCAGGATAGAAGAAGTAGACATTATAATAAAAATCTCTAAAATATAATTGTCTTGCAATTGCTTTTTGATCTTTTACTTTTTGCATAAATTCTCTTATTGATATGCATCCAAATTTATTATATGCACTCATCTCAGTTGTAGGAATTGAAGGAATATCATGAGTTTTTATGTAATTGATTGGAATATTTTTTAATTGAATAAGTGCATTAGTTCTTCCTCCTTTATGTAATAAATTGGGATTGTATTTATAATATTTGTGAATGTTTATCTTTTTTCCAATTTCAAATTTTGTAAAATTAAATTTGTTTGTTTTTGGAATAGGGACAGGAATTGTTTTCACTTTATTATAAAAAGGAGTGAATTTTTTATAAATTGTATCACCTCCTGTTTTTACAGTTCCAATTGGAAGAATGCAAATATCCTCTTGTGAAACACATTCTATATTATTCATCTCACAAAATGCTTTTATTTTTTCATCTCTTTGTCTGGAAAAAAGAGTATAATCTTGATTAAATCCAATCCTAGTAATTTTATATTTCGATGATATTTGTTTCAAAACTTTAACAGGATCACCTTCAAAATAAAGTAATTTTCCATTATTTTTAGAAATTTGATTTTCTAAATCATCTAGTGATTCACACATAAATTGGACGCAGTTGCTTGAAAAATATTTATTTTTTGCTGGTGATATTTGGATTGGATCAAATATAAAAATTGGTATAATGGGTTCTTTATTTTGAAGAAGATAATTCAAAGTAGTATTATCTTCAATTCGTAGATCTCTTCTAAAAATAAATATTTGATGCATATATTATTTATAGGTTATTTTTGTCCATTTCTTTTCTCAATTCTTCAATTTCTTTCCTTAAATTTTTAATTCTTTCTTTATATATTTCTTTAACCTTTATCTCACCCCCTTGTTGTTTTATATATAATGGATCCTCTTTTGCTTCAACAGGATTCATATTAGCTTCTGCTTGGCTGGCTGCAGTTTCAACTGTAGTTTCAGCAGCTGATTCAACCGTACTTGATTGTTGGGTTGTCTCTGTTGATTCACTTGAATCTTTCTTTTTAGTAAATTTACTTTTAATTTTATCGAATTGCTCTTTAAATTCTTGTTTTGTTTGATCCAATTTTTCTTTTATTTGATCCTTTATAGGTATAGAAGGTACTTTCTCATACTGAATATTTTTAGCTATTTCCTCTGCTTTATTTGAATTATTTTTCATAGCTTGATTTATAGTATCCTTCAATCTAGTAATATCACTTGCCAATTTATCATAAGTGTAATCCTTATTTTCACTATTCGATTTCATTGCGGAATATTTTATTTCATGATATAAACCTTCATAGTTTGCAAATGGATTTGGTGTTTTTGTTGGGTTAAGTACAGCTTTTGCAAAGAAGATGAATAATACTATAATTATTCCAATTCCCCAAATAAATGCGGAAGAAGAATCCTCAAATGATTCTCTTAATTGACCAATAATAATTAGAATAAAAACTAGTAGGAAAAAGTATTTAAATCTATCCTTGAAAGAACTATGTTTATCTTCAATAAAATATCTAGTACCATATGTTAGTTTATCAACAAATATGAAATAAATGAAATTGAAAAATAGACCTAATTTTGACCATCCTGATTTAAGTGCAGGTTTAGATGTTTTGGTTTCCATCATAGAAACACCTAAATCCTTAAAAGGATATTCTTTTTTATTAGCTAATCTTTTCTTTTCCTCCGATACGTTTAATAAATAACCGTGCTTACCACTAAATAAATATGCAAAACTAGAAAATAAAGTTGTTGCAGTTCCAATTAAAATTTGGATTGCTCCAAAAAATACTAAAACTAATTTTTGATACCATTTTGATTTACTATAATTAGCTATATAGATTGGAGTTAGAGTAACTTCATTTGGATTGGATTCATTAAAAAGTTGAGATAATCCTGAAACTCCCTTTAACATTCCAACAAAACTTCCTCCCATCTCAGCTAATTCATAATAATCAACAACAACTTTTTCCCCAGCTGCTTCAACTTTCATTTGTTTGAAAAAATCATTTTTAGGAATTTCCTCTGGATGAAAAACGGTTGCCAATACTGGCTTTGAGGTGAATGTTTTCCCTAGTGGTAAAAATAATGGTATAAAATTCATTCCAATACCAGCAATATAATTATTTGAAATATAAGACATTATAAGGAAAAGTAAAATCGCTAAACTAAAATATTTTAAAACTGATCCAATATCAGTCGCAAGTTTTTTAGAATCTTTATTTAATTCTTTATTTTCTTCTTCAACTTTTTCGTAATCTTTATTTTTTGAACCTTTTTTTAAATCAATATTTTCTTTTTTATCCATCAACTATTATATAGTAATATAATTATATTTATATTTTCACATAGTATTATTGTAAAAATATAATAAAGATTAATTTATGCTAAACCACCAGCTGGGAATCCAACGAGGTTGAAGCCTAAACCAAGACCAGCACCGTTTCTAGCGGCGTGACCAATAGAGGGACTGTAAAGATCAAGGATAGCGAAAACAGCGGCAGCACTAAGAGCAATAACTAATACAGTGTCCCAAGGAAGAGAAATTCCACGAACACGAGGAACAATGTATGCAGCAAGACCAACTGCTAAACCTTCAATCAAATACTTTGCAATTCTTTTGACAACTTCGCCAATCTGAAAACCTTCTTGAGGATGCATTTATTATAAATTTACAGGAGAAAAAAAGTAATTACTAAATTCTAAATATTTCGTTAGGGCTTAAAAAAAACTTTATTATATTCTTCATAAATGTCTCGTTCGAATGAAACTGTTGAAGATTTTTTAGAGGTTGATCAACCTGTCCCAGGACAAAATTTTGTTTGTCTCTCCTTCATTTCACCTGAGAAGGTTTTAAAAAGAAGAGAATCTCTTATTGTTAAAGAATTCGCTAAATGGTTTTTGAAGAGTCTTAAGTCAAATAATGATCCTTCTAAACTTGATCCAGAGAAATTAACTCCTGAATTTATCGATACTCTTAATGTAGATGACAAATTTGATGATTTCCTTTATGCAAATGAGGAAGCACTCACTGCTAAATTTAATAATGAAAACGATTTTCAAACTTCTATTAGAGGATTGAAGGTACGTGGTGTCTATGAATCAAAGAAAGAGGCAGAGGTTCGAGCCAAAGTTTTACAAAGACGTGATCCTAACTTTCACGTTTTTGTAGGTCAAGTTGGTTATTGGCTTCCTTGGGATCCCAATCCAGATAATATCGCTGAGCAAGAGTATGCCAATGAGCAGTTAAATACTCTCATGAAGAAGTACTCTGAGAATAGAAAGTACAAGGATGATCTTTATGCTCAGGAAACAGAGGAAAGAAAGAAGGCTGCACGTGAGGAGAATCAACGTCGTAAATATTACCAGCAAAAGACTGACGAGGAGGAACGCGAGGCTGAGAAAAAGATTCGCGAGTTAAGAGAAATTGTTGATGAGAAGGATCGTATCTACAATAAGCTTAATGAGGGAGATGCTCCAGAGATGAATGTTGGTCCAGAAGCCAGTGATGGAAGTGGTATTTCTCATCCAGCTGGAGTTGCAGGAGAGAAAACAGAAGCAGGCAATTTAATGGCTGGATTGGATGATGGAAAGCATGCTGATCCCTGGATGCAGAGAAGAGAGATGGCTGCTCAAGGAAAAAATTTTGAAGCAGGCTGTGCAAGAAAAGAGCCTACTGCTGAAGAAAAACAAAAAATTTTAAGCAGTATTGTTAATGATATATTTTAAACATCAATATAATTTATTTCATCTTCATTATGAGAAGTTTCCTCTAGAATAATGTCAATAATATCTTGACTTAATTCTTGTTCTTGTTTTGCCATCTCTTCCATAATTTTAAGAATCTCTTCTTTTTGCAATTCATCTGGAGATTTAAATTTTTCCTCAATTTTATCTCTATCTTCTTTTTCAAAGACTAGATCATCTAATGAAAAGGAAACAGTTTTTCTTTTATAGTTCAACAATTGTCTTGTTAATTGTTCATAATTTCCATAATGATTTTTAATAAGTTTTACAATATTATTATTTGGATTGTATTCTTGTAATAATCCACAAGATTCTAGAAAACGACTTGTTGTGTATATTTTCTCATTTTCGTTCGATAAAATTATTATTTCAGGATTTTTATCTGATATTGTAGCTTCAAGATTAAACAATTTTTTCCATAACTTATGAACAGCACTATCAGTTAATATCCAATTTGTATTCACTTCAATTTCATTACTTATAACATCAAGTCGCATTCTATCTGGTCTTTTCTTTAATAATATTAGATCGTCATCTAGTGAATTAAGTAATTCCATTTGTAAATTAGGAACATTCTCATCTTTTATTGATGGTGACATCCAAAAGTGGTTAACATAAGGAAGCTTATCTTTAAAAACATGTGCTAAATAATTATTATTTATTTTTTTATCGTTAATGAGAGATGTTGAATATTTTATTCCATAGTTTTCTAGCATTTGAGATGAGGCAGTGGAGCACATTTCTGGTTTATATTTATTTTCAAAAAACTGTCTTAGCTTAGATACTTTAAATGCTTCTTCAGTGTCACCATAATGAAGCACTAAAGTATTTTCAACAGTATTATTTTTACAAATTTCTAAAATTTTGTCACGAAAAGGTTGATAATCGTAAATAAAATGAATTTTAGATTTTGGAAATTTTAAAGTATTTATAACAGCTTCTTGAAAAATTAATTTTTGTCGTGTATTAAGATTAATATATACTACAATTATTTCATACATAATCAAATAAACATTTTTATGATTATAATTTTACAAATTATTTTAACATAATAATTAAATGAGATCACTATTTATTCTTCTTTTTTTAATTATGATCTGCATTCTTGCAGTAACATATGTCAATTCCAATCTTACTTGCCCTCCTCCAGTTACTGACTTCAAATACATTGGACGTACATTCAATGAGGAACAAAGCTTACCAACACCTCTTACTAGTATTTTTGGAAGTATGTTTGAAGGTAAAGATGCTTGGATCCAAACTGATAATAATGCTAGACCTGGCTTAACTTAACAAATTTATTATATTTTATAATTTTAAATGAGAGCGATAGTAATTTTATTTTTATTAGTTGGGATTTGTTTAGTTGTCGTGGGTTATGTCCAGTCCAACCAATCTTGCCCTCCTCCCGTTGTAGAGTTTAAATATGTTCCTAGATCATTTGAGGATGACCAAATATTACCTAGACCACTATTATCTATTTTTGGACAAATGTTTGAGGGAGATGATGCTTGGCAACAAACTCAAGGTTTCGCTGATAAAGTATATTCAAGGCAACTTGCTGCAACTAATGATAAAGAATTAATGTAATATTTAAAGATTTTTTGATTTTTTAAATAAAAATGCAAAACATCAATCTTATTATTGATAGATTGTGGATTGGGGATGTTAGAGCATCAGAGGATCGAGAATTTCTTGAGAGGGAAAATATAGAAGTGATTGTAAATTGTACAAAAGATTTACCTCATCGTTATGAACCTCTATTTACAAAACCACTTCCCGATGATGTAATAGATTCTCATTTTATAAAATATTTTAGAGTACCTTGTGATGATAATGGAAAAGAAATTGAAGTAGATAATTTCTTAAGAGAGACTTATAAAATTATTGATAGGGTATTAGAACTATATCATAGTAAGAAAAAGATTTTTGTTCACTGCGTAGCTTGACAACAAAGAAGTTGTAGTTTTGTATTTTGTTTGATGCATAGATTGGGATATTCAAAAGATGAAGCTTATGGAATCATTATGAAAAATAGACCAAATGCATTTAACTTTGGGTATGAAATGCATTTCAAAAGAGCATTGGATGAATTTAGATAGATGGTGCTTTATTTATTTTATAGTCGAAGAATGATAAACTAAGGAGGAAGAAAGCGGCAACACCAGCTAACATACCCCAATGATATCTTGTTTTCATAAATTTATAAACATCTAACCATTCTTTTACTTGTTTAGTATTTTTAGTAAATTCGAGCATCCAAGCTGGTTTAGGATATAACATATAAAACATATAATTTACAAAAAGAAGGACAGCTGTGAAAAGTAAAGCATTACCATAGGTGTTAAATTTAGGATTTAAGAAATAAAGTACTACAATGGCTACAACTAGACCTAAAACCATTCCTTGAAGCCATAAATTAAATCTAAAAGTAATAATTGATTTGTAAATTTCGAGTTGTTCTGTATCAAGTGAATCTACAAATTCTTGCTGTTCAATATTTCTTGCACTAAAGATACAAAATAACATTCCAAATAAAAGGGCGAATCCTATAAAACCATATCCTGAATAATTCATATAATTTATATAATATAAAAATTATTTGACTAAAAATAAAAATTTTTGTATTCTTTATTGGAAAAATGAAAATCACTTATCTTATTTGTATAATAAACACTTGGCTTAATTGAAGATTCAGCTAATTTTTGAGTAATAAAAATTTCTTCTCCAAGTACTTTTATTGAACTATCTTTTAGCTCAACTAGACTCATAATATTAAAATAAGCTTTTACTCCTAATTTTTCAAGAAATTTTTTAAAAGATATTTCTTTATCGACATATTTATTATTTTTCCAAATTATTAATAATAATGCTTCTTTTCGATTATAATTAATCTCTCGAACATTTTTTGTTGGATTAACTAGATTATAATCGCATAATTTCGATTTTTTATAAATTGTTTCTTTATCAAAACAAGGAAAAATAATATTTTTTAGATCATTTTTGTATATTTTTTTTGTTATTTCATTATTTAAATAAATATTTGTTGATATGTCAAGTATTTCTATGTTATTAGTTGTAATATATTCTCTAGTAATATAACTGGAATTTTTTTCAAAATAGAGTGGGTCAGATATTCGTGAGATTGGAGTTAAAGTGTAAAATTGATAAATATATTTTTTATTTTCATTATTGGAAAAATCGATCCATTTTGGGTCTTTTTGATGGTATAAGTATGTATCTTTTTTCAAGGTTTTTAATTCAAAACATTTTAAAAAATTATCTTTTGTAATATTTTCTAAAAATGATGCATATTTAATTTGGGATTCATTTATTTCCAATCTAGTATTTTTTTTCAAATATTTGTAATTATTTATTTTTATATAATAGTCTTCTAGGGTAATTGAATTATTATTTATTTTATATTTTTTTGCAATGATTGGAGTATCGCTATATAAAAAAAGTACTTTATCATTAAAATTATTCAATGAAAATATATTTTTTATTGGTAATACAGGTTGAAAATCATCGTAATTATTGCTTTGAGATTCTTTTAGTTTATTCAATGTTTTTTTTACTTTGTTCATATTGTAACCTTCAGCTAGATTTTCCCAATATGAATCCATATTTATTATTTTTTTGGTATCAATAAATTTTTTATTTGAGTATTTTTCTTTGGTACTGGAAAAGGAAATAATTGGATATTTGAAGTAGAATTCTTCCTTAGGATATCTTAAAAAATCGATTGGAATTTGGTTGTATAGAGTAAATAATAAAACATTTTGACTTCTTATATAATTTTCATGAAAAAAATTAGAATATATTTTTGAATTTTCTTTAAACAAATGAGACATTATTTTATCACAAAATGATATATTGGCATTTTTTAATCGATCATTTAACAATAAATAATAGTACAATGTAATAAAAGTCCTAAATATTTCTTTTGGTTCATTTTTTTTAGGTAGATATATTTCATTTATGTTCATATATAATTGACAAATATAAAAAGAAGTAAATAATATTATAAAAAATGGATAAAGTGTTAGATTATGGGATAAAGCTAATAGAGGAGAATCCTTCTATTAGAGATAGTAGAAAAATATTTAACTTTGATACTAATATTCCAATCGAAACAATTATAAAGGAACTGGGATTAGAATATGAATATACCATCGTCGAAAGAAACTCAGGAATTGGATTCGAGATGGGATGGCATCAAGATGATGTATCATTTCATAGGAATTCCAAATCTCATTGTGAAAAATATGGGAAAGATCCAATTAAACAATATTGCAAAGGGAAACAACCAATTTACACAATGATATTATATTATTCAACACAAGGAGAGGATTTTGATGGAGGAGAATTTTGTTTTGTTGATATGAAAATAAATCCTAAAAAAGGAAAAGGGATATTATTTGATAGTAGAGAGATACATAAAGTTCAAAAAATTAGGGTGGGAGAGAGGAAAGCTAAAATCATTAAATTTTACCAATGATTTAAGCAATTTTATTTCTTAAGGTGAGCGACTGGCTTGTATTTGATGACGCGACCCTTGAGCTGGATGGGCTCCTTAAGTTTCTCAACGTGTCCATCATAAGGACCATAAGTCTTCTTTTTAGATCCCTGGGTGATCTCACGAAGCTTAAATGTTACTTTTTTCTTCTTGTCATCACTGCACATCTTGGTGACTACTTTTCTAGCAGCCGATGATGGAGAGCTTCCAGTGTATGTTCCGTGTTCTTTGCCGTTGACTACGCAAGTAAAATTACGACCTCCTGCCATTTTATAATATAGAAAGAAAAATATTCTTTCTAAATTTTTTGTAAAAAATTGATACTACCTAATCCTAAATATATGGTTAAGAAAAATGGAAGACAGTTTTGAGCAACACTTTGACGGTGTATTTTTCTTATTTGGTGAAATTATCTCGATTGAAGAAAGTAAATATTTTTTCAACGACACTTCGTCAATTGCTACAAACATTACAGATGAATTTCTTGATCTTGATATTAAATTTGATGAATCATTCGATTTTGATCATTACGATATTTGTTCAAATAATACGACAATCTATGTATGATTTATAATATATTATTTATAATTTGATTCTTTTCCCATATACTTCCTGTGATTATTTTCTTTTCCCAAAGAATTTCCAATTCATCTTTTTCCAAATCTTTTGGGTACACCTTTCTAGGGATTTTCCTTAATTGGATTTGTTCCAATTTAATTAAATCGATCTCCTTATCCAATTTATTATTTTTTTGGAAATTATCGAATTCTATTATAAAAATTATTTGATTGGGAAAACTTGTGTTAAATGATATTTCAAATATTGTTCCATTAGGTATATACATAAAATCGCCTTCTCTCAATTCTTGAGTTCCCCAATTTGTTTCTATATCTCCAATCCTCTTTCTAGTATATGGGAAGCAAATATATGGGTCAAGTTCATTCAATTGGGAAGGAACTAAGTGCTGTACAGTGGCAACACCTTGAAGAGTACAAATAAAAATATCATTTTTATAATATTGTGTGGGTAGATGTATAGAATCTCCCACAATTATTAATTCAATATTTAGAATATTTTTTGGATAACCTTTTTTCATTTCTTTGTCTAAAAATTTCGATATCTCAGGGAAGATAAAATTATTGTAATATTTTATTGGGATATTTTCTCTAACAAAAAAATTTGTTGCCATTTTATTTTTGCACATATTAAAGTAATAATTGGATTCCATTTCATTGCTTTCCATTCTAAGGTATTTTTTTACGCTTAATTTTTCATTCATATTATATCTCACGACTGGTAAATAAGATTTATAGAATACATTTGTGAAATATTTAGGTGTCATAAGTTGATTTAATAGTCTAAGAGATCTTGAAGGGCTATATATTATTTTCTTATTGGGTTCTTGACTCAATAAATATCTAACTTTTTCCCTCTTCTTTTTACCAATAAAATATTCAATTAATTTTTTGATTGTGAAAGAAATTGGAATCATTACCAGAAACAAAATTACGATGATGTTAAAATTGATAACAAATTTCATTTCTTTAATAATGGAAAATAAAATCTCTTTATAAAATACGAATGATAATACTTAATTGTGCATTTAATAAAAAGATTGGAAAAAAACCAATCTATGAGACCTTTGATAATTTTATTGGTCAAGATGGAACAAGAGGGCTAGGGGGTTTGTTGATTTCTTTATTTCTTATCTTCATAGTTGTCCTAGCAATCATAATCGCGGTAAGATGCAATCCCAATAATCAATTTGTTTATGCATTAATTGCATTCTTATTCTCAGAAATTTATCTTATCCAATTCTTTATTAGAAAATATATCATCCAAGAGAAAAATTATTGCTCTGGAATATTCTAATTATCATTTTTTGATTTTATGAATTTCATAAAATTTTTATACTCGTAATAATATTTTATATCTATTGTAAAAAACCGTAAAAAAATATTTTATTATAATTTTCATAACGGTTTTTTATTGTACTTCAAAATCATCAAACAAATTATTTTTAATTTCAAAAAAAATGATTTTGACATTTCCTTATTGACTATTTTTTTAAATCAATAAAAATTCATTGATGAAAATCAAATTTTTTTTACACTTTTTCACAAAAACCCATATTCCAAACGAATTATTTTTTGGAAAATGAAAAAAAATGTTTTGTCAATAATTATCAAAATAAAAAATGAGCTTTTCAGAAAACGTTTACTTTTTTTAACAATATTGATAAATTAAAAATCTTAAATATCGAGTTCACCATTTTTAGTGGAAAAAAATCATCAGTAACATCTATTTTTAAATATCTTTTTTCAATGTTTATCATTATCATACAATTAATATTATGATTTTAAAAATAAATACCATTAAAAAAATGTAAATTTTTATGGTAATAAATATGGTAATTGAAAATATTTTATTTATCTTTTATGTTTCATAACACCATACCATTACGAAAAATAAAAATATATTATTTTTTCCAATCTTACCACAAGGTAATGTTTTACAGTGAAAAAACATTTTCTCTAAAAAAATAGTATTTATTCGATTTATTATTGCATTTTTTAAGAGTACCTTTGAAAATATTTTTTACAATATTTTATTACCACTATTTTATTCATTACCATAAACATGATATATTTATAGAAACTACCGTGATATTTTTTATTACCATACTTTTCAATTTACCATAATGGTAAACTATAAAAAATCATAATTAATTAAGATTATCATAATCATGATAATTTTTAAAATAAATTAAAAAATTTACTTAATTTTATTTCTACTAACTTAAAAAAATTTCTAAAAATATGGTCATATTAAAATCAACATATTTTTTGATTAAAAAATCAAGCTTTTTCAACATTTTTTTAATTTTCTTTGGTGAAGCATTTGATAAACACCAATTACCAAGCGCTTTTTCACGTTTTTGTTTTATGGTATTATTATTACCAGGATATTTCACGTAATTTTGTGAGTAATTTTTGTATTCCAAGAAGGACGTTTTGTAACAAGCCTTATTACCATCTCAATACCATTTTAGTTTTGGAAAATACTCAATATGATAAAAAGCGCACCATAACGACATTTCAAAAAAGTTTGAGATTTCATTTTAGGAGGGGGCTAATACCATCATATTATCATGAAGTCTTTCTAGACCACGGTCATCTTTTTTTCAATGGTAAGGTTATGACGAGGTTTTGGAATATCGATGTCTTTGCGGGTCAAAACCCAATTACGAAGTACCATAAAAATACCATCGATATGCAATTTTTTAGTTTTTTCTTCATAATAAACATTACCATAATTTTTTTTTCTTGAATTTCTTCTATTTTTGATATTATCAAAAATATACCATGCAATACGAATGATTTATAACTTTTTTCATGATAATTATTTTATAATGGTACTATAATATCATAATTTATCTTCTTCGAATAACGCTTCTCGCCCATTTTATTACCAAGTGCACTCGATATTACCATTAAATATTTTTCATAACATTTTTTTATTTTTTTTCATGATATTCATATTACCATAAAACATCTAGTTTCGACCATATTTTAGCATTATCAATAGAAGTGAACTCGATTTATTCAGTTTTCTTATTTTCTTTTGTTCTTATTGATATACCATAAAATACTCATTACCACAAAAGGAACAACTAGGAAAAAATTTTGTTTACCATAAATGGTATTTTTTTTATTAAGTTCAAACGTTTCATGTAAATTATATCCTTTACTTAATTTTATTTCTATTTTTTTATATATTAAATATTAAATAATAAACATATAAATATGATAAAAAATAAATAATAATATAAAAATTAAATTTCATTGATATATTAATTTTTTAGTCAAGGAAACATTTTTTTTTTCGTAAGGGTTCACATGCAAAATAAAAAAAAGGGGTTTTTTATCAAATAAAAAAAAAGCCGTAAACTGGCGGCCCTATGTGAAAAAAAATTTTCCCCCCGTCTGCACAGAATTTTTATGGTAATGCTCATGGTGTACTCCACCCTAAAAAACCAGTTAACACGATGGTAATGTTATGGTAAAAAACGTTGACTTTTTTTTTCAAAAAAATATTTTCATAAAATAAGGATGGGTAATGTGTTTATATGTCTTATACTATTTTGTGAGATAAAAATAATAAATAACAACTATCGTGATATACCACTAAATCGATGACACCTAAAAATACTTCCATCGTTTCTTCAGTACCATAAGCTTGACCCCCTCATGGTAAGGAGAGGTTTTTCCGTGTTACCATACATGGTAATAAAAACGATTTTTCTAACTTTTTTCTAATTTTAAACCGCCGTTTTCCGCAGAATCCTGCGGTTAGAGGGGTATTTTTTTAAGGGTCAATTTGTGAGGTCCAGGCGCCAATTACGATGGTTCAAAATCAAAAGTGATCACGCGTTGAGTATTCATGGTATTATAAGTACCATAAAAATAAAACGTTAGAAACTCGATTTTTGGTACTTATTACCAACCAGTTTTCAAGAAGATGATACCTTTATGGTATATTTCATTACCACGTTTTTTTTCGTCTTGTGGTAATAAATACCATACGTCTTACGAATGAAAAAATCATTTCTTACTTAAAATTCATTACTTGGTAATAAACAGTACCATAAAAAACCGGTTTTTCTTGCGCGGGTTTTTCACATGGTAATATTTCATTGATGGGACGTCGACCTCCTTTTTTTTTCAAACCTTGATAAAAAATAGTACTTTGCTTAAAAAAATTTCTATCCAAAAAATATATTGTTAATTTTCTATTTTTTTGTAAATTATTTTAAAAATAATTTATGATAGGAAAAATGATTAAAAAAATCAAAATAATAAAAAATGTCATGGTTCACTTGTAGAAGATAGTAGATTTTTTTCATAATGACTCGCTAATTGAGTATTATTCATTAAAATAAGATTAATTTGTTTATATAATTTGTCATATAATCTTTTATATTTATTCATAATTATTCTTTTGGAATCATTATCATCTAAAATAATAGTGTTTAAATACTCATCTATAGCCTCAGTGTAAGTTTCATACTTCTTTTGAGTAAGAGCATTGATAATCTTATCTTGTTTTTCAATAATATCAACATTCTCAGTTAAAAGAAGATTATCAAGATAATCATCGGCAATCTCTTTTTTGCTAATAATTAAATCTTGTATAGTATCATCTTTGTCTCTTAATTCCCAATGTTGACCATTAAATACGTTAAGATAAGGTTCCTTTTTATTTTTAAGACGAACATTTTGATTCTGTGGTACTTCAGGATTGAAATGAATAAGTCGAATTAATTGAGGGATACCATTATCAGGATTTTTGAGAATATTTTTCATAATACCATGAGTTAAAAAGCTAACATCTTCTTTTCCAAAGGGATTAATGTTTTGAGATGGATTATAGCCAAAATTTTGTTGAATATTATTTATTGTTTGAAAATTATTAACAGTTTGAAAATTGTTTATAACTGTCGATTTTTTAATTTCTTCCTCATTATTTTCAAAATTTTTTTTACTTTTACAATTTGTTTTTTCGTGTCGATGACAAACATCTTTCCTAGAAAAAACTTTATTGCAATATCTACAAGCCATATCATTCTTATCATCATTTTTTTGTTGAGAATTATTTTCTTTTTTCTCTTCTTTTACATCAGTACAAGGAAAAATTCGCGATAAATGTGAATTATAATTTCCTAAATGATTGAAGACCTTATTACATTTTTTGCATTTATATTCTACCATTATAGTATTACTAATTCATATTTTTTAAATTTATAGAATCTAAAAAATATTAAAAAATTTTTATTAAATTTGCAAAATTGAGCCCATAATTTTTTTCATATCTCTCAACATCCAAAAAATTTTTAAATCTTTTTCGAATACTCTTACAAGTATAATAATCTTTTATTTTTAATGATTTAGAATTATTAATAGATTTATCTCTACAAAATACATCAATAATATTTAACTGAATTATTATTTCATTCATAAAAGCTGCTTTCGAAACAAAAACCCTTAAATTTTTAGGATTTATTTCATATTCTTCTTCATTCTTTATTAAATTAATTAATTCCTTATCTTTCATAAAATACAATATATCTAGCCAGTTACTCTCCCAACTTTTACCAAAACATTTTACAACACTTTTCTTGAAATCTTTTACATCTTTTTTCTCAATAATATCTTCAATGAATTTCAAATAATCATTATATACTTTTTCTTCTCTAACTACTTTTAACATAAATGCAAATTCCCAACTAAATTTATTTATTTGAGGAATAATTGGCATAGCTAAATCACCATACATTAAATAAACTACATCACTACTTTTATTTTTCTCAAATAATCTTAATACAACATCGCATAACACATCATAAGCTCTCATTGTTTTTGGATCAGTTTTAATATCCAGCACATTTTCTAATTTTTTCAAAAATAATTGTGTTATCTCAGCTTTCCAACCTTGCAACATTATATTTTGTAAATTTTTCTTCCAATCAGCATCTTCGTAAACAAAATCTTTTACTTTAACAGTATAACTATTGGCTGCAACTAAAATTATTATTTGTAATAAAGATAATAAATTATCTGGTTGAAAATGATCGAATATTCTAATTTCCATTCCATTGGGTATAGTCATTTTCGCCCCAGATATTCTAGCCTTTGGATCATCGGGTTTTGAAGGATCTGGTCCAAAAGTCCTTATATTACTACTAAAAGAAGATATCGATTTTTTCTCTTGCTTATGAGGAACTTTACAGCTATCAGTCAAATCGCTTTCATAAAAATTAAAATTTTCCCTCCAATATGGTTCAACTGTTGCGTATCTTCCTGTTCCAACATCTGCATCTTTTTTCCTCATATCACTTCCAGCAAAGTTTCCCCATCCAACTCTCGCGACTCTAAAACTACCCCTAATTCTTTTTTCTTTATTTCCAACTGCTTTCTGATCACAAGAAAAATACGCAGCTAATAAAAGAGGCTCTATCCATTGAAACATTGCTCCAAAATTGTAATGTCTCTCTACAAATTCTTTTTCATCTTTGTCAGTATAATTTTCTTTTTTCTCAAAAGGTAATGTGATTGTAAAATGATAACTTCCAGTGTAATCTTGATAGACTTGTTTTTCTAGAGCAGTTGATTCATCTGTATATTCCTTTCTAACTTTAATGTTGGAACACATTCCAAATGGATATTGATTAAAATTTAACAAGTTTTTTTGTAAAAAGTTATCCATTAATTTCATTCTTGTTAATAGTCTCTTAAACTCTGCTTCTTTTTCTATAATTTGATTAACATAATTCTTTATTGTTTTTTTATTTTTTAAAGTAGAGAATGGTTGATCTGTAATAAACTCGGGCATTCTTAAAGGCTCAATCTCATTATTATATTTAAATTCAAGAACAGGAAGAACAACTTTACCTCCACAAATCCTACCTGTTTGCTCGAAATCAATTTTTTCCAATAAATCTTTATCAGATTCACGAATGTTATATCCATATTCTAGTAGCTCTTGAGCTGGTAATTGTGTTGCAATAACAACTATTTCGTCAAGCTTATAGACACTATCAAATGTTAATGGTGTATAAAAATATTGAGTTTCGTGTTCTATACCCATTCCCCAAGTCATTTTTTCCAATCTTTTATCTTGAAGTGTGTGTTTCTTTTGTTGTTCCAAAAGTTCTCTAAGAGAAATAGCAGTTGGACTTTCATTTTCATAGTTATAATTATAATTTTGTCTTCTTCCTCCTTTCATCTCTTTTATAAAAAGAGATAAAATAATTATCAACGATGTGTCTTCTTAACCTCAAATTTGATTCCTTTTGATTTTTTGCTATTGTTGTATTTTGAAAGAAAATCTCCATTATCCTCCTCATCGCTACTATCTCCAGCCATAGCATGTGCTTGCTTCCACAAAATATCCGCACCTAATCTAAAATCTGGGTGAGGTTCAGCTTTGTACCAAAAAACTTGATCCTCCAATTTATTGCTTTTTGCGTTGTTATTAATAACTAAACATTCGAAATTCTCTGTACATTGATCCATAACATTGCAAAAAAATTCATAATTAGGGAACATACCACAGTACTGTTCAAAAAGCTTTTTACGATTGCTGTGATAAGGTTCGCGTAAAACAAAAACGTAATCGACATTTGTACGTAAATTTGGGGGAATACCAAGAGCATATTGCATTGTAATGATAAAAAATGCCTTATAGTGCCTCCCGTTCATGAAAAGTGCACGTATGTTCTTATCCTTCACCCAAGAGTTATCGTACAAACAATCATCAAGAATTAGGAAAGCTCTAGTATCAATATTTCGATATTCAGGGTCGCCTTTTACCTGCTTGTTCACCAATTTTTTTTGTCTTTTCACGAAATTATTTATAATCTCTGGTGTATATTCATCGTGAATGAAAATGGGAGGTACAGTCTTAGAATAGAACTGGTTAGCACCTTCAGTACCACTAATCACTGTACCAACTGGTAGATCGCGATGATGCCAAAGCAAATCTTTAACCAAGAAAGACTTACCTGTTTCACGTTTTCCAATAAATACAACGACTTTATCGTCTTTAATAGATGTCATATCGAATTTTTTTAATTTAAGATTCATTTATATATTAATGCAATATTTTATTTATCGCATTTTACCCTAAACCTTTAAATATTTTCTACAAATAAAAACGCTAAAATTAAATATTTTTTGTTTGGGTAAAGGGATTTTATGAAAATATTTTTTGGGGTAGGGGTGTAATCATAAAAAATTATGGAACATTTCATAAAATATTTTTATACAATAGAAAAATAAATATTTTTGAGATATGTGTTTTTTTACTAAAAATGTTGTAAAAAAGGGGGCACATAAACACCTCTACCATAATCATTGCATAAAATGATTAATTTTATATTTGCGTTTAATTTAAAAATAAAGGATGTTTAGGATATTATAACACCCTATGGAAATTATTAGGAATTTTGAGAATAATAATTGTCACATAGATATAAGTATTAGAGGTACTTATGAAAATCCACTATTTCGAGCAAATGATATTGGTGAAATATTAGGAATTGTTCAAATAAGAAACACAATTCAAAACTTTGATGAGACTGAAAAAGTTTCACAAATATTTGAAACACAAGGAGGTCCTCAAAATGTTTCATTTTTAACAGAAAAAGGACTTTATAAATTATTATTTCGTTCAAGAAGTCCATTAGCTGAAAAATTTCAAGATTGGGTATGTGAAGTAATAAAAGAGATTAGAATTAATGGGCAATATAAATTGCAACAGCAATTAAAAGAAAAAGAAAAAGAATTGGAAGAAACACAAGGTTTATTGAAAGATAAAATAATTGAGGCAGAAGAGCTTAGAAATAAAGAGAAGCCTCCAAAAATATATATTTATAATATTGACCCAACATCAGATAAATTAAATTTAAAAATTGGATACACAAAAGATGTTTATGATAGAATTAAGCCTTATCGCCAAATATCAAAAAATGGTAAAATTGAATTTTCAAAACCATTTCAAGGATCAAATGTTAATATTAAAACAATTGAAAACTATATTCATAATGTTTTATCAAAATATCGTGTAAAAGATGAAGTATTTGACATTGATATTGAAACTGCCAAATTAGTACTAATTTACATTGTTTCAATTTCTGAAATTATTGAATTAAATGAAGAAAGAGAAATTAAAAATAAGCTTCAAAAAATAGTTGAATTTATAACAGATATAAAAGATAATCATAAAATAAGTATTTCGACAATAGAAATATCAACTCAAACAGATGAAATCGAAGAAATACCAAATGTTTTACCAGTAGCAATAATTGAAAAAAATGAAAGAACAATATTATTTAATAGATTTATTGATGAAGAATGTATTGTTCACCCTGATTCGGAAGTATCATCAACTGATATTGCTGGGCAATATCGTATTTGGTCAAAAAATGCAGAAAAAGAAGTTTATCATTTATTTAATGAATATTTGAAAAAAAGATTTGTATATGGAAGAATTCAAAAACAGAATAAAAAACAAGTTGTAAATGGATATATTGGAGTTAGGCTAAAACCAATCGAATATAAAAAATCATTACAAAAAACTGATGAAGAAACATTTATTTTTCATGCTTGTATTTTTTCTCCAAGTGGAAAAGTACTAATGTTAAAACTAGAAGAAGAATATATTAAATGGTTGAAAGAAGTTAAAAACATTACATCAAATTTAGATGAAAAAATAAAAAATTTAAAAAATTATTTAAAATTATCTCAATATACCCTTAAGTCAAATGTTTGGACTCAATCAGGAAACGGAAATGGTTATTATGGTTTATATTTAAAAGGAGATGAAGAACATTATAAAAAATCTACTACTGGAAAAAGTGTTGAAAAAAGAGAAATTCTAACAAATAATATAATTGCAAACTATGAAACAATAGCAAAAGCAGCAGAATCTGAAAAAATACCACCTTGTACTATGAGTCGTTCAATAAAAAAAAAGATAATTTTTAATAATGATTATTATTATTGCATATCTAGCAAATAATGCAGCATCCTTTCCCAATCTTTTTTTCTTCTCGTAAATACCCAGGAATACTTAAAGTGTTTCCAACGCGATAGTCAGGATTAGGAGAACGAAAGATCCCTTTATAAAAAACATCATCCAATGGTGGTGCGCTTGGCACTGGATAAGCATATCCAGGTCTAGGTAAAGGACGTGCTGGAGGTGAACTTGATATTGTATTGGCAACAGAGATTGGATTCATATTTTTATATTATTTTTTATTTGCAAATAAAAAATAATTAAATTTCCTACCAATCAGGAACATCCGCGTGACATTTCTTCAATCCTTTTACCTTCAATTTGTGACTCTTGGAAACATCTTTTAATGAATCTCCAACGGATTCAACAGACTTAACCGCTTCAACAGCCTGTTCAACTGATGTATGAGAAACATCATCCACGAAAGAGGCAACGCATTGGGCAGGAGCGGCTCCTGCGTCTTGAATAGCTGTCTTCACAACTTTCTCGATGGCATTGGGATTCTTAAAACTTAAATTTCTATTGAAAAATAAGAAAACTAATGGCGCCGTTGCTACAAAACCGGCAAGAAAAATCTTAACATATGTTAAAACACCACTCTTATCTTCATCCTTCTTCGCCAAAAATTTATCATTTGCAAAAAGTAATAAACAAAGAACTATTCCAACAAGAGCGCCAAAAACTATTGGATTTTTTAGTAAGTACAACATCTTATTTTTTTCATAGTAAAAAAAATAGAGTTCTAAACGAATTTTTTATTCATCTCCATTATAAACTGGACCTCCAAATGAAAAATTGTTGTTCTCTACAATTTCATCTGAAACATATCCATTGGTTTGAGTTTGGGTTAAAGTTTGAGTTTCTACATTTGTCGACTCAGTCGATTCATTATCCTCCTCTTTTTCCTTTTCTTCCATTGCCATCTTATCCTTATTTCTTAATAATTTCCTTCTAGCCCTTTTTTCCTCCTTACGTCTTCTTCTTTCCTCTCGAGCGCGATGTCTCTCCTCTCTTTCTCTCCTTCTTTCCTCTCGCATCTTTGATTCCTCATCAATAATTTTCTTAACATTCTCTTGAGTCATCGTGTTCTCGTGATTGATTGGCTTTTGTTGTTCCAATTCGTGTTTTTCCAAGATAGTTTTCAATATTTCTTCTTTAGGTTCATCTTCGACATTTGTCACTTGGATTGGAGAAACAGGTGTATCCGGCATTTCTCTTATTTTAATCAAATCATCTATGCTAGGAATTTCTTGTTGAACTTCTTCTACACTTTGAACTGGTACATTATCGAAATGCTCTTCTATTTGTGATTGTTGAAATTGAGGAGGAGGAGATCTACTTCTCTCCTTTCTAGAATGAGAAGTGGACTCTTCACTTTCGCTTACCCTCTTATGTTCTTCTTCACTTTCACTTCTTTCTTCATCAATCTCCTTTCTTAATTTATTTTTAGCAAAGTCTCTAAATAAGTTTTCTTCGAATCCAGAATGTATGGAATTAACTGTCTCTTCATCATCATATATTCTCCCTAAATAAGTCTTAATAATTTCCTGAACAGGAAGAAGTTTTCTCACAGATTCCACAATACCTTCCTTGACAATATTCAAAATATCTCTAACATTTTTTTGTTTCTCAACTGTGGTAACTTCTTCATTGTCAAATAAATAGACATTTTGATAAATTTCTCTACTACACTCAATGTAACATTTGTGAATAAAGCTTCTTAATTTCGGGATTTTGAGTTTCATTTGATGGCTAGGATTCTTAATTCTTATAACACTCAAAATTTTAGCATTGCTAATGAAGACAGCTGCCAATAAATCCTCCAACCAATCACATTTTGATTTAGTAATAACTCTTTTAGTTTCATTGTCAATTATATCTTGATTCCATTTAGGAATTTTTCTTAAATAATCTTGAAAAATTTGAAGCTCACTGTATTCATCATATCTAGGATCTTTCGCTTCCTCTTTAAATTGTTTAGCTTCCTCATATAAACTAGTTAGTCCTTCAAAAATAACAGGAGACAAAATACTTGTTAATTGCTTGGTGTACTCTGTCTTTGCATCAACTAAAACATTAATACTTACATCTTCCATTTGGGAAATGAAGATATAATTTTATTGGAAATTTTACTTATTCTTAATAAATATTTTCTAAATTATTTGTAGAATATGGACAATCTTTTAGCAAGTTTATCAGAACCAAAAGCCCCCTATGCAACAGCTCCTCCAATGTCATTTGGTTCATTCAATAGTGCAACTTCTACTCTAAAAAATATTCAAAATGTTGGCAATACTCAAACTACTTCCAATTCATTAAAGATTACTTCTTGGTTACTTTTTGTAGTTTCTTTAATATTTTCTATAATATTCGCTTAAAGAGTTGGAGGTAATGGACCATAATCTTGAATTTTATACAAATAAATTACTTCTATTTTGTCTCCCACTGCAATCAATTTTCTAACTGGATATTGATTGCAATCATAAGTAATTACTTCCTTAGGAAAGATTGAGTAATCCTCTGGTCTTTTAATTCTATATGTATCTTTATTGGTACCTTCGAATCTATTCATATATTACTAATAGAAAAATAATTTGAAAACACCTAAAGGAATTCCACATTGTTTAGAAACCAAAAATATTTCGTTTATAAAAAAATGTTATATATTTTATGAGCGATTCTATAATTATTCAAAAATCAACATACAGAGGAACCGATCCAAAATTAAATTTTGAATATAAAAAAAATGTTCCTTTCTCTCAAGAATTCCAAAATAATAATGGAAATTTATTAATTGAGGTTTACACGCCAGATAAAGATGCAACTATTTTAAAAAGCGATTTATTCACTACTGAGATTATTATTGGAAATAGTAGCATTCCAATGTGTAAAAGGAAAGCTCAAAAACAAATGAAGCCGGTTATTAATCAATCGAATTGTGAGGAAACAGAAGGAGTTTTTGGAAAAACTATTACACTCATATCCAATAAATTAAAAATGGATAATAATCCATTGAATACTTACATTCTTAACAAAAAAACTGAAAAAATAGCTAAGGAATCCAATTTACAGCTTCTTCCTTACGATCAAGCTTTTCAAAAATTAAATATTCAAGGTGAGATTCAAAAAATAAGAAGTGATTTAAGTAATATTCAACCTTTTAGTGGTGGTAAAAAAGGAGGAGGTGATGACGATCTTTTTAGAATACTATTTTTTTGCTTTTACAGAAGATCATCTGGAACATTTTGTTATATTCTAGCTCATATTATATTTTTAATAACTTGTATAGCACCACCTCATAAAGGCTGTTTGGGATTGGGAATAATGATTGCATTGGATTTATTGATTGCTTTATTGATTTTAGTAGATGTAGGAAGACAATCTGGGGGTGCTAATGTGAAACCTTCACCAAAAAAATTTATCAGTAAGGTGATTACAAACTCAATATTCTCCTACAATAATTTTAAATTTTTTGAGATTGGGAATATTGTCTCTAATTCTCAAGATGTTGATGATTATAAACAAACTATAATGAAAATTGAAGAATTTCAAAAAACAATTAATAAGAATAATAAGAAGGGATTTTTCAATAAATTCAAAAATAGTTCAAAGAAAAAGCTTTTTGATATATTTGGTAACTTGAAACCTGCACCATACAAAGTTGAAGCACTCAATGATGGCTATAGATATTTTATGGGAGTTCGATTCAATCCAACAACTGGATCCAAATTAATCCCTCGCACATATGTAAGTATTCCATTCATCGTCAAGATGAAAGAGGAAATTTACACAACCATTAGAAATCTTAATAACCAATTTGCTGTTATTATTAGTGCTTCTCTTGTAGAATTGCCAGTTGACACTGTTGTTAAAAGTGAACAAACTGTTGATAAACTTGTTAATATTGATGCGGGAGATAATGCAGCAGTTGCTAGTACTCTAAAACAGGTAGCTCCCAATGTTCAAATGATGGATACACCCAATCAAAACCTACCTCCAATTATAAACATGTCTAATATAAATGCTGAAAAACTTCTTCAAATTCGTGTTAAAAAAATAACTGATAAATTAAGCAAAAATACTGAAGGTTTATCCAATAATGATTTTTTAAATGCTGAAAAGAAAGCTTTATCAAATATAGAAAAACTAATTCAAGAAGAGAATAAAGCCCAATCAACTCAATACACCAAAGAAATACTAGGTTTATTGTCAGATATTAAACAAGCCAATACCAATGGAAATAAAAAATTATATGAACAATTAGCATCTAAATTATATTCGTACATTGGGAATGCAGCAGCTCAAGCTAAGGCAGCACAACAACAAGAACAGCAGCAACAGCAACAACAACAGAAACAGCAACAGCAACAGCAACAGCAACAGCAACAGCAACAGCAACAGCAACAGCAACAGCAACAGCAACAGCAACAGCAACAGAAAGAACAAGAATCCAATGTAAATAATAATCAAAATTTTGTTAAAAAACAATTAGAAAATTTAGCTAAGGCAACTTCAGCTCCACCTCCTCCACCTCCACCCCCACCTCCTCCACCCCCAAACAAAATTGAGATAAAGGTTCGAAAACGTATAAATAAATTGCTTAACAACACTAAAAATGTAAATAATAATGCTTTTAACAAAGCAGAGAAAAATGCACTTTCCAATATAGAAAAAATGATCAATGCATTAAATCAATCCAAACAAAGCGAATACACAAAACAAGTAATCAATTTATTAGATAAGATTAACCAATCTCAAAATAATGGTGAACGTAAGAAATTAATAAATGATTTATATAAATATGCTGCTGCCGCAGCTGAACAAGCAAAAGCTGTAGCTCCTCAAAGATCTAATGTACCACAAATGAGCTTGGCTGAAGAGGCTATGCAAAAAGCTAAAATAATGGCAGAGCGTCGTGCTCAACAAACCGGAACACCACAAGAAAAACCCTTAAATAAGCCAAAACCCCCAACTATCCATGAACAAGCTGCACAAAGAGCTAGAAATAGGGCGGCAAGAGTAGCTGCAAATGCAGAAGAAAAAGCAAAAGCAGCAGCGAAAGCAGCGAACAAAGCTCTAGCAAATGTCCAATCTTCACCAAACAATGAAGAAGCAAAAAAAGCAGCTCAAGCTGCAGCTAATGCAGCTAAAGCTGCAGCTAATGCGGCGATGAGAGCAAACGAAGAAGCTAAAGCTGCAGTCAAAGCCAATGGGGAAGAAGCTGCTGCACCTCCTAAAAATAATTCCAATAAAAATCAAAAAGGGGGTATAAAAGATTTACAAGATTGGATTGATAATTACATAAAAATTTATAATTTGCAACTTGGAAATGATAGAACAGTCGTAGATAAAAATTTAAGCGAATTCGCAGATTTATTTGATCAAAAATCACAAGAAACTGTCAAAAATTTATTTAGTTTGAAAACAGTTGGCGACGGTAGTTGTTTTATACATTCTTTATTTCAAAGTGTGAGTGATAATTATAGAAAATTAAATGATAATGATAAAAGTAATCTTGCAGTAGATTTTCGATTTAATGTTTTGGCAAACATGGAAAACAATGAATATAAATCAGAGAGTAGTATTACTGTTAAGTCTAACATAATTAAGAAATACAAAAACAATTTTAGGAATGCAAATTATTATTTAACAAATCAAGAAATCATATTGATAAGTAATAAATATAAATTGAATTTTCTATTTTTTGTATCAAATAAAAGTTTGGGAAAATTTAATGAGAGGGATATTCAGCAAATATATGTAGATAATAATCCAGATAATAAAGATAAATATTACTGGATATATATTTATAATAGTGACTCCGTTCATTATGAAACAGTAAGATATGGTAATGATAAATATTACTTTACTTCGAAGGAAGGCAGTAACTTAGAAGATAATAAAATACTGCTGTATGAAGATGTATTTTATATAAATAATCCATCCTCTCCAAAAATTAAATTACCAAATGTCAATGAGACCTTAAAACCAAAAATCCAATTACCAAATGTCAATGAGACTTTGAGTAAAACAATCCAATTACCCAATGTTCCAGTAGAAAATCAAAATAAAATAAAAAGATTTGTAGAAAAAGTTTTGCAAAAATTACAAATACAAAACTTGAAAATAAGTAATAGAACTTATGATAATTATGATAATCTAGCGAAAGTAATAATGGATAGATATCTTCTTGGAAAAAATAAAAATGAAAGAAATAAAGCAATTAGACTAATCAAGGCATCAACTCATCCAAATAAATATAATGAAAATAATAAACAAATTGCAACAAAGTTATTCCAATCTATAGAGAATAAGACCCAAAAATAAAAAAATTAGTTAAAAGCGTAGCTGTGCAATGACTGTGTATATGGATTCTTTCTAAACGCATCCAGTAAATCGGGATTAATTCTATCCGCCAATGGTTCATTGGGCAAAGTATCCTTGTGATGGGTTTCACCAAATTGATTAACTTGTGGAATACTATTATAAACCTTATTACTCATAACACCTCTATTCTCAATTCTACTGTTATCAACATCTCCATGTCTCGATGTCTTCATATTAACATCATCCTTTGAAAGTCCAACCTTTGGTCCTTCATTTGCCGGTTTTCTTCCTACTGCTACTTGTTCTCTAATAGTCTTGATTGTAGCATTGTAAATATCACTGTAAGACTTAGGTGCCTTGACAGACGCAGGTCCAGCAGCTCCAATAACTTCATTATCTGATTGAAACTGTCTAGCTGTATTCTTTGCCTTGACTTTGGCATTTCTATATCCACCCTGGCTTGGTCCCTGTGAATCACCATAATATTCTACACTAGTTGTCAAACGCTGTGTATTCTTTACTTTCATCTTTACATTCTTGTATCCACCTCCCTGTTGTTGGTTACTAATATTACCCATATTATTATACACCATTGTTTGCTGTTTAATTGTCTCCGGTAATTTTCTATTGGGATCATAAACCATTCCCTTCAAGCTACCCTTAAAACCACCAACATATTTATTATCGATGTTTTGCTCTTTGATAGTGGTTCTAAGAACATTATTAGGATCATAGACTTGTCCTTTCGCTGGACCAGTATTTTGGAAGTATCCTTGGTGATTGTTATCAATATTTTGCTCCTTGATAGTTGTTCGTAACACATCATTGGGATCATAAACTTGTCCCTTAGCTGGTCCAGTGTTTTGAAAGTAACCGGAATGATTGTTATCAATATTTTGCTCCTTGATAGTTGTTCGAAGCACATCATTCGGGTCATAAACAGTTGGTTTTTGAGGTCCCGTGTTTTGGAAGTAGCCAGAGTGGTTATTATCGATATTTTGCTCCTTGATAGTAGTTCTAAGTACATCATTTGGATCATAAACCTGTCCCTTAGCTGGTCCAGTGTTTTGGAAGTAGCCTTGGTGATTGTTATCGATATTTTGTTCCTTGATAGTTGTTCTAAGAACATCATTGGGATCATAGACTTGACCCTTAGCTGGTCCAGTATTTTGGAAGTAGCCTTGGTGATTATTATCAATATTTTGTTCCTTGATAGTGGTTCTTGGTAAATCATTGGGATCATAAACTTTTCCTTTGGCGGGTCCAGTATTTTGAAAGTTTCCAGACCAGCGATTGTTTCCAACAACATTCATGCGACGCGTGTGTCTTACATTTGGTTTATTAGGAGCTCTATTCAATTTGTTGATTGGGTTGTAGTTGAGAACGTGAGTCTTATTTCCAGTACTCATACGTGCATTGGGTTTAACTTTCATGCTGCTTCTACCATAATCATTAGGAATCGAAGCATTGGGTCCATTGATTTGCCATTTTCCAATTGCTTGCTGGTTACGAGGACCTGCTCCTGCATAATTGAATCTTGATGATTTGCGAAATGCAGGTTTGAGTTGAGCCTGGCTTCCTGTTGCCGCTGGTGCAGCTGGTCCAACCATATTTTTAAGCTCGGTTGTCTTACGATTGGTATATTTAAGAACCACAGTGGGTCTTTGTTTGGGACCATAAACATCTCCAACGGTAGTGAATAAACGATCCGGTGAATTGACATAAAATGTATCTGGTTGGTTTTTGGCAACGATACCAACTTTTCCTGGTTTCTTGCCAGTGACACTTCCACCAGGAATAACGACGCCTTCGTAAGAAACTTTTGGATGTGTTTTAACACGAAGCTCATTAACATTTTTAGGTAGAATGAAATCCCTCTTATTGGCTTGCTGGTAACCACCACTTGGTTCAGCAGTGTATCCCTGGTTGAGACCGGGACCAACCCTAATGGGTTCAACAGGAGCCTGGTTATTTCTAATGTTTCCAGCGATGTATCTATCGAGGAAGTAGCCATCCAAGTTTTGCATACCATAAACATTCGACAAGTTGGCGACAGGCTGGAAGAAGTCGTCCCTTTTGACCTCTTTCTTTTGCTCATAATTGGGATCATTACCAGTGAAATTTTCCAAAATAGTTTGGTTCGCATTTTCACTCACATTTTGTTTGGCAGTTCCACCAAAAAATGGAACCATATTATTATGAAAAAAACTTTCACGATCAACTGGGTTTCCAGTCAACGAAATACCCGACCATCCACCAGCGGCGGCATAATCCTTAAACAAATTTGGTATTTCTAAATCGTTAACTTTGGGGTCATATTGAGGCGTGTACATTTTAGGAGCCAATTTTTTTTCAATTGACTCTGCCTTCTCTTTTAACCCCATTCCACCAGTAAATTCCACCGGCAAAGTTTTGTCCGTTCCATCTACTTTATTAAAAATTGGGACAGGAGGACCAGCTATCATGTAATTTGATCGAAGTCCATCTTTACTCTTGGCGAAAATTTTGTCGGCTAATTGTTGTTGTTCATTCCAAACTTCTTGACTGCGTTTATTATCATATATATTTTCTCCACTTGGTAAATAATTTTTGCTTACTTTTCCTATATATTTTATATTTTTTTGTCTTGGATTATTATTTTTACTTAATAAAAAACCCAATCCTGCTATTGCACTAACAACTACAAATTCCATTATATACTATTCTAATATTAGAAAAATATTATTTTATAATATCGAAGAAGAATTAGATTAAATCCATAAAGTTCATTGGAAGCATCTCAATATTGGTACTATAAAATCTTTCGATTTTCTTAAGATTGGGTGCATCATCAGCTGTTACCAAATTGATAGCAACACCTTTTCTACCAAACCGACCACTTCTCCCAATGCGATGAATGTATGGCTCCACTTTATAAGGAACGTCATAATTTATAACTAAAGAAATCTGCTGGATATCAATACCTCTTGAAAGAATATCAGTTGCAATTAAAATACGACTCTTCCCTGCTTTGAAATCCGCCAAAATGTCATTTCTTTCAAATTGGTTATATCCTCCATGGATTAATCCAACTGTATAGTTTCTCTTCTCTAACAATTCCTTTAATAATATTGCATTTTGTTTTGAATTTACGAAAATGATTCCTTGTGTGACACTAATGGTGTCATAAATATCAGTTAGAACATCAAATTTTTGCTCTTCATTTTGAACAGATACGTAAAATTGCTTGATGCCCTCGAGAGACAATTCCTCATCCTTTACTAAAATTTTAACTGGACTCTTCATAAATTCCTTTGTCATTTCTAATATTTCAACTGGCATAGTTGCACTAAAAAGAGCAATTTGGCAAGTCTCAGGTAAATAGCTAAAAATATTTTGTACCTGTTCCTTGAATCCCTTTGACAACATTTCATCAGCTTCGTCCAAAATAAAGAGACGAACATTTTTGATATATAGTTTTTTTCTTCTTAAGGATTCACATACTCTTCCCGGTGTTCCAACAATAATTTGAGAACGAAAGTCTGGATCAGGAACATCATCTCGCTCCTTAAATCTAGACTCTCCTTTTCCTAATCCTGTTCCAATTAATAAACTTGTTTTAATTCCAGTGTACTGTCCAAGTGTTTTGATAATTTTATAAGTTTGCATAGACAAATCTTTAACAGGACTTAACATTAATACTTGGGGGGCATTTACTTTGGGATCAGAGATAGCTAATGAGCTAATTGAAAATGTTCCAGTTTTTCCTGTTCCTGATTGTGCTTGGGCAACAATATCATTTCCTTTTAAAATCGGTAAGATTGCTTTTGACTGGATGGTACTGGGTTTATCCCATCCATAAGCGTAAATACCTTTCAAAAGAGCTTCTGAAAGGTTTAAGTCTTCAAAAGTTGTAGCTTGTTGAAGACCAGTAGTTTCTTCTATATCCACTGTATGCGACATATTTATAATAAAAAAATGAAATTCTTTTTAAGCCGAAAAAATCTAATTTAAAAAATTGGTTATATTTCGTTCTAAATAATCTTGAAATAAAATATGAGTTATTTTGAAAAATGGAAATCGAAACCTAACCAAGAAACAGTAGAAATCCACGAATTTCGCGTTGAACCAAAGAATGTAAAATCAACAAAAATTACAGATTTTATAGTTAGAGGAGAACAAAAAGAGGAAAAACCAAACAAGTATCTACGCAAAATAGATATTGAATCATCGAATCGGAGCTCCCAATCCAATGAAATAAAAGTTTTGCAGATACCGGATAAACCTCCCGAAGTAATTGATTATAGTGGTCCAGTTACCATAGAAAAAGTCGAATTAACTCCAAGAAAACAAGTTGAACTAAAATCTTTCCTCGATAATTTCCCGCAAGACAATACCATTTATGTCTATACTGATGGTAGCTGTATTAACAATGGAAAAAAGAATGCGAAAGCAGGGATTGGAATATATTTTGGGGAGAATGATTCAAGAAATGTTTCAAGACCAGTTGAAGGAAAACAAACAAATAATGTAGCAGAGTTAACTGCAATAATTACTGCATTGGATATTTTAAAGAACGAAATTAGTGAAGGAAGAAGAATTACTGTTTTTACGGACTCTGAGTATTGTATAAAATGTTTTACGACATTTGGAAGACGTCTTTACAATAATGGCTTCATTACCAAAGATCCAGTTCCTAATTTAGATTTGATAAAATTGGGTTTTTCCAAAATAAAACCCAATGTTATATTCCAGCATATTCGTTCGCATACTGGAAAAAAAGATGAGCATTCATTGGGAAATGAAGAGGCGGATAGATTGGCTAATTTAGCGATTGGGATTGAAAGTAAGGCTCCAAGAATATATTTGCGTGTAAGTTATGGAAATAGGGATCAGGCAAAAGAATTGGGAGCAAAATGGGATAAGAAAAAAAAGATGTGGTATGTTCATCACCAAGGACACAAAGCCGTTCAAGTTTTTGGTATTTTATCCAATTAGATTATAAATTTAATCGTTTTGTAGAATAAACAAATTTTTTATTTTTTTTATATTGTTGTTGCAACAAGGGCATTTTTTCTTTTCAAGTTGATTATAGCAACTTTCGCAAATACAAATGTGTTGGCAAGGTTTAATAATAATATTAACCCCATTATTATAGCAAATAATGCAAGTCATTTTATTTTCAAAAGATTTGATTGATATAATAGAATAATTTTCTGTTTGAATTTCTTTATCATTGTCAGGTATTTTTCTAGGAGCAACTTTTATAGTTCTATTGAATAATTCAATTAAACAATCACAAAAATTCGCTTCTTTTGAAGCTTTATATATTCCTACAAATATGTTCCATAGAATTATATACACAATCCAGGAATATACAATAAAAGAAAACCATAAAAATGAAAATGTCGCATAATTATATGCGAATTCCATATTTTCTTCTATACAAGACTTATCATTATTATTCATGTAGCCACTTTTGAAAAATAAAACGTTTTCTACTATGCTACAACAAAAGAAACTTGCAAGTGATAATAATTGCCAAAAAAATTTCGTCCTATACAAATCATGTATTTCAAGCTCATTTGAAGAATCATATGTTCTAATTAAAATGACCTGGTTAAAGTATGAAATTGTTAATGAAGAAAGACCAAACGTTTCAACTATATTTATTCCTGTAACAAATTTTTTTGCTTCATTTAGATCACAAGTTGAATTGGTTATTTGACTTCTATAATGAAAGAACATCCCATTGTGAAACCATAATAATGGTAAAAATAGAGAAAAAACTAAAACTTCTCTAGCAACTTGTTGTTTACTAATCATTTTTTATGAGAAGAAATTCCCATAAAAAATATCAATTTTTGCTATTTTAGCCGCAAACATCGTACTGGTACATAGGTGAAACAAATGCACCACAAGTCTTAACCGTTTGAGGGCAAGGAAGTGGCTTAGCAGGAGGAAGAGGAGGTCTTGAGATAACATCTAAGCTGGGGATGCAAGGGCGGTGATTATCTCTAAAAACTAAACGAGTGCTAACGTGATAATCACCAGGGAAGAAAATTTTTTCCTGTGGATTAAAGCATAATGGATTAAATCTATTTACACCAGTACCGCGCAAAGTTGAAGGAGGATTGCTAAGACGAGTGTCCTCTGTGTTGAATGCACAAGAGGGCATATCAATCAAATCATTATCAGTGCAACGTTGACCATTCTTTCTAAAAGATCCTCGATCTCCTCTATTAGCAAAGCCTTCAACAACGTGTCTTCCATCACTGGTATATTCAACACCGTGTGCATCTCCATCGATTGGTTCTTTATCGTACATTCCTGCATCACGGGCTTTATTATCAGGCATAGTTGTATCAATAACACCTGCACCGGCTGGCTGTCCTTGATTAAGGGCTAAGCAATTTTTAGCATTCGGGTGGTATTTTTTAGTAGGGCAGCGAGAATAAGCACGGTTTAAATTGAAGAGATCACTTTCAACGTCAACGGGTCCAGCATAAAATCTCCAATCTACACCTTTATTCATTGAAACACCAGAGCGGTTTGGCATTATTCTAGGATCGCTTGGTAAGCAATTGCTGCAAATAACTGGAGTTTGAACTGCATAATTTCCTGCTTCAGTGCTTTCCATTAATCTTTTTTTTCCTTCACAATAATCATACATGGGTCTATTGAAACTCATAATACTTATAATATATAATATAAAAAAAACAAAAATTAAAAAAAAGAACTTTTTTAATTATTAATTACTGTATTTGCAACCCTGGGGTTTAAATTGCTCGGGTTGGGGTACAGGAGGATATCTAACCATCTGGCAAGAAGGTTGATTCACTAAATTGTATTGATTTGATGGATCACATGGAAGACCATCGCATTTAGAATTTGGTGATTTGCATAATGGTTGATATTTCTTCGCTGGGCACATACTGTTTGGACGAGTTTGCCCTCTTAAATCGCTTTCTAAATCGACTAGATTTCCACTAAAAAGACTTACACCATTTCCTCCAAATTGTCCAAGTTCAATTCTGCACTTTGCACAATTTTCATATTTGCCTGGATACATTGTGTAAGCAAATGGACCTACACTTTCATTAAGAAACTTCTCGTAAGCACAAGTGTCATATTTTAACCTATTAGAGCTCATCTATAATATAAGATAACAAAATTTATTCTAAACTTTCTAATGGAAATATTTTTTAATTAACGTCTAATTCCACATAATTTATAATAATCAATATTTTGAATTTGAGCTCTACTACTCTCTCCACCTCTAACCCAATACTCTGGAATAATATGCTCAGTATTCTGAACATTTTCAGCTAAACAAGGAACCATTGGAATAAATCTATCAATACTAACTCCAGCTAAAGCATCGCTTGCTTTTTTAGTTCTAGTATCAGTTCCACTAGTAATTCTACTATATAAATCAGGATTTACAATATGCGTCTCTCCAGCTCCCATGTAAGCCCAACCTTTAAAGGGGCGAGTGATAAGCTGCTGTTTATATCTTGGATTTGTTAAAGTAGATTGAAGAAGATTTGACTCCGTATCAATAAAATTACCATAACCATCTTTATTTCCTTGAGCAGAGAGACCAACGTGATCTAAACTTTTTATATATTTTTTTCTATCACTATCATTATAAAAATTAGTAACATTGTAGTCAGATATTTTTTGTTCTTGCTCTCTCCTATAAGTTTTATGGCAGTCTTCATCCCTTCGACGGGTGCTTGTATGAAAACCTTGAAAATCCATATCATTTTGTTCATCAAGTTCATTTCCTAACGGGTATCCTTCCATTTAATTTTATTTAGATAATAATATTGGATAAAAATAAATTCTATTACTTTTTTAAGTATGACAAGAATAACAACAGAACTGATTTTTGCTAAAGCTAAACAATATAAATTTGAAATTATTTTTATGATTGCAATAGTAATTTTTGCTTCATTAGCTAAAACATTATTCAATTTTTTTCTTGATTGGAAGATTGTTATAATATTAATTGCAATCCTTTGGTATATGGGATATCTCAATCGAATTAGAAAAACATTCAATAATAATTTGATGAAAATAAACTATTTCAAAGCAGATGAATAATCTTTCTTTAATGTTTCCAAAATATCAATAACATTATTCATGATCTTGATAATTACTTTTTCATAATCTTTTCTTGGTGCCTCAGCTTCCTTTAGAGATACTCTAACATATAGTCTTTTGTCAAGTGGATGTGGTACTTGGTATGCGATGTAATGAATTGAAGACTCTCTTAATCCATAAGATTGGATAATATTACCCAATGTTTCATTACTGTTCTCAAAAACAAAGTCATAACCTTTCATATTCGTTGGACTTGTTTCAATTGCAACTATAGTGCTTGTTTCAATATTTTTTATTTCCTCCACTTTGGATCGAATAAGATTTAGTAAATAATCACAACCTCTCAAGAAAATACTTCCAATAGGCATTACTCCATCAGTTTCAATTTCAAAATTGAATATTTGAGGCAATCCATTTGGCAACTTCAAATAATATCTCTCCCCATTCAAAATGGTGAAATCTTGTTTTTTATCCATTGGAACTTCAGTTAATGCCTGTTGTAGTGCCTTTTGATCATTCTCAAAATAATAAACACATTTTGAAATTGGACAAAACATTGCCCCATTTTCTTTGTGTGTCCCTTTTCCAATCCTTATTGTAAATTTCAATTTTTGACCAGGCTTCAATTCCAATAACAATATATCAGGAATTGGATAAATATCTTCTAAAGTTTTCCTATCTTCAATGGGCGAATCTAGAGGTCCTTGATAAAGGATAATATCTCTAGCATAAAATCTTTTGTATTCTACTGGGTCATCATTGCTGGCATTTAAATGTCCTTCAATTTCCTCCACATTTAATTTTTCCAATTTGATATAATTTAGGGGGATAAGACCAACTCTTTGAGACAAGAAATCTTCATTGTAAATGCTAGTATTAATATTAAAATTAATTGTTTCTCTAAGAAAACAAAATACTTCCAAATGAACAATAATTGAACGCCTTAATGCATTAATAAGAGCTACTTCATATGGACCTTCTTTTTTGTTTGTGATTTTGAATTTTATGGATCCAGGTGTCTTTTTTAATTGAGATATAGAACTCATATTATATATTATATAAATTGATTTATTTAAATTCATTTTTTTTAGTTTAAACTTAAAAAAATTTAACTATTGAAATAATATGGAAAATCACATCTTATTTTATAGTAATTATTGCAACAATTGTAAGGAGTTTGTTTCTCTTTTATACAAATCTCCTTTTTTTGAAAAATTTCAAAAAATATGTGTTGATAATAATCCCAAAATCCCAAAAGAGATTACTTCCATTCCTTCAATTATCGTCCCAAGAATGCCAAAACCTTTAGTAGGAACCGAAGCTTTTTCCTGGTTAAGAGGAATGAACCAAATGTATTTACAAGAGCAGGAACAAAAAGTAAATGCAGAGGCATCGAATAAAGCACATTTTAGCCCACAAGAGCCTCCAAAAGCACAAGGTCAATCAGCAGATCCAACAAATTTGAACTATGCGATGGGCAGTGTAACTGCATATTCTGGTACTATGGGAGGATTCTCTGACAATTTTTCATTTATTGGAAACGAATCTCCGATGGAGCATAGTTTCTCTTTTTTGGGTGACAATTCGAATGCGAATACGATATATACTCCTCAAGAGGGTGATCCTAGATCTCAAATGGAGAGTTCCAATGCAAAGAAGAACGATATGGATAAGGAGTATGAAAGATTAATTGCGATGAGAAATAAGGAGACTCCTCAGCCAGTGATGAGACAATAAAACAATTTAAAGAAATTACATAATAATATAAAATAAATATGAGCAATATTTCCATTTTGTCTAAATTCAATAATACGGTCGAGCAGATGATTGATGCTTTACTGGATAGATATTCATATCACGAATATTTCAATAAAGAGCTTTCATTGACCAAGGAGAAATTTCTTCTCCTAAGAAAGACAAATCCTAGAAAAGTCATGGAGGGAGTTTTGGTATTTGTTTATCCATACAAGAGGCAAATTATGGAGAATGATGATAATTTTTTTTTGAATAAGGATTATCAAGAGGATACTAAAAATGACGGGCATTTGGTCAAAGCCTTGAAAATTAAGGATTTATGGGAAACTGATATGGATGAAAATACAAAGACTAATTTATTTAATTATTTTAAGGTTTTAATTGTCTTGGCGGAGAAGTATGTAGCAGAAAATGCTTAATCTTTTATTTCAAATATAGAATTGAAATAAAATATCAATAAATTAAAATGAACACAATGCAGAAGAGATTTTTGTTATTTTTAATTGGATGTATGGGTGTTAGATTTTTCTTAGTTTATCTTGCAAAAACGCAGTTGAGAATATTGAAATATTTAGGATACATCGCTATTTTACCAGCGATTGGATTTCTATCAATATTCTTTGGAAATTTGAGAACAACTGGAGCTGAGGTTTTTGGGGGAAAAATATGGTGGAATCCATTAAGACCAATTCATGGAATTCTATGGGCAATTTTTGCATACTTCGCTATTAAAGAGGATCCACGAGCCTGGATAATATTATTAATAGATACTCTTTTAGGGCTCTTTGCTTTTTTGGGATATCACCTTATAGCAGGGGATTTTAAATTGTTATATTCGTGAGAAATCATATTAAAAAAAACTTATAATATATTAGATTATGAGCACAGTAGAAAATCTTAATAAGATATTTTTAGAGTTCTGCGATGATTTAGTTAATGTTGTACCCGCTTATGCACCTGCAATTGGAAATGCTAGAAAGAAGGTTAGCGATAAACCCGATACTAAATATTTTTTGGAATATTTTTTTCGTCATTGCATTCCATTTGCCCCAGAAATTACAAGCTGTAATGTAGAAAAATTGCAGGAAATGAATGTTGTTCATGGACTTAAATTCAAAAATGTGTATAGTGAAGACTTATCTGTATCTTCCAAGCAAGCTTTATGGAGATATTTGCACACTTTTTATTTATTAGTCCAGAGCTATCCCAAGATTGATAAAATTCAAGAGAAATATGTGGAACACGAAGATATCGAAAAGATTAAAGCCGGACTTGCTGCCCATGATGAAAATTTAAAGAATATTATGCAGTCAAGTGCTAAGTTTGCCGAGGAAATTCTTAGAGACCAGGCTCAACGCACTAGTGATGGATCTCAAACTATGCCTTCTATCTTTGAAGGAATGGATGAGAAGAAGTTCGAGGATTCATTTTTGAATTCTAATATTGGAAATTTAGCGAAGGAAATTAGTCAGGATTTGGACTTGAGTGATTTGAAGAGTATGGAGAGCCCTGATGATTTGATGAAGTCTTTAATGGGAGGTGGAGCAGAAGGTGGATTAGGAAATATTATTCAAAAGGTTAGTAGCAAATTACAGGCGAAGTTATCAAGTGGTCAATTAAATGAAGAAGCTTTGATGAAAGAGGCTACACAGATGATGAGTATGTTGAACCCAGCCTTAGCTTCGATGGGAATGGGAGGAATGAGCGGTGGCAAGGGAATGGGAGGAATGGGAGATTTATTTTCGATGATGGGTGGAATGATGGGAGGTGGAAAGAAGAAGAAGAAGTCTAAGAAATAAATTTCAATACGGTAAATAAATATTTTATAAATTATCTATTATAAAATAATAGATAATGAATATAGAAAAAAGTACAGATGAATTTTGGTATTATCAACCTTCTATTTTATGGGATAGTCGACGTTTTATAGAGTTTTTTCCCAATCCTGATTTAAGTTTGTCGGAAAAATTAAACTCTTTAGTTAGGCTATCTTTTTACATAAGTATAGTTTTGATGGTATTCTATGGAAATTATTTATACATTTACATTCCAATCGTAGTACTCGCTTTCACCTATTTTATTTTCAACAATTATAAACCAAAGAAGAAAGAAAAATTACAAGATTATAAATCTCTTTTAAATTCTACAGAGGGATCATATAATGTTGAACCAACTGTAGAAGATGCTTCTCAATTGGAAACATCTTTAGACGATTATAAATTGACGGATGATATATGTACCAAACCAACTATAAATAATCCTTTTATGAATATTAATACCATCACTGATAAAAGAAATAAACCTGCTGCTTGTCCCTATTATGATAACGAAGATACAGCAGCCCAGGTAGAGAAAAAATTTGAGTATAACTTATATCGAGATGTAAGTGATTTATATAATAAGAGAAATTCTCAAAGACAATATTACACTGTGCCTAGCACAACAATTCCCAATGAACAAACTGCATTTGCTAAGTGGCTTTACCTTAGCCCACCAACTTGCAAAGAGGATACCATTAGATGTGTGCCTCAAACCACCCAACCTCCCCTCCCAGGCAATAATGTGGAATATTTACAATTACAAGGATAAAATAATATTTTATATAATAATGAAAGATTACATTGATAATGTTTATCAAAGTTATTCAAAATTCAAGCCAGTATCTACTCCAAAAGTGCTAGTCTTTGGTATAGTTAGACAAGGGAATAATTTAATAGAGAATTTTTATGAACAAGATAAAGAAACAGGGATTCTTTACCAAGAAAAACCAAATTGGTTAGGTGGTGAGACGAAGCCGCTTAGCCAAGGAATGGCTGATTACATTTTTGAGAATGTAAATGTTCCTATTGGATACGATGATACAACATATCCTGATAGCTATTTAGGGGAAGAAAAAACTACTAGTAGATGCCCAAATTTAATGAAATAATTTATTAGTATACAATATGAATAACAATATTTGTATTGGATATATTTTTGGAATTATTCTTACTTTATTAATTGTAATTGGATTATTCACTTGGAGCTATAATGACGATGTAGAAAAAGAATATTTTAGTAATTTTCAAAAATTGGATGAAGCTCTACAATTGCTTTGATCTGTATTTTTTATAAGTTGTATATGTCTTCTTAGCAGCGAATGCTAGACCAATAAGGGGTATTGTTTTTTTAGCGATTTTCATTATGTTTCCAGATTCTTTTTCACTTTCGAAAAGTTCATTTATTTTCCTTTCGATATTTTCCCTTGGATCATCTTCATTTACTTCCTGGATTATCCCATTATTAATCATATGCTCATTTCCTAGTGAGCTATTGTAATTTTCAAGTAATTTCTCAGTGTATAAAAGTGCATCCGCATTATTTCTTGGCTTAATTCCAATTTTACTATTTAAATTGAGATTATCGTTTGTGAGGTTGAATTTATTCTCGGACATCATATTTTGGACTAATAATTCCCCTTGGGGAGTAATTGTTTCATTGGAATCAATTTTATACTCAATCGTTTCATCTTCATCATTCGATATCTTTTTAGAGACTATCCAGTAATAAAGGACATCTGGAGGTGCATTATTTAAGATTACAAATTTAGTTTTATCTACGTCTATTTTTTCCACACTTCCAAAATGAATTACAAAATTTTGTATCATATCATCATACATTCTCAATTTTTCTCGAATTACATTTTGGGGTAAATCCAATAAACCAAATGAGGGATTTATAGCAATATCGGATAAAATTGGCTTCAAATCGGAATTTAAAACAATATCTAACCCATAAAGATTATATTGAAAATCAATAGTATCTGGTAATCGCTTTTTCATATCTTTCTCTAATTTGAATATTTTACTTGATACATCTAGATAATTTGAAAGAACTACTGAAGTTTTTTGAACAAGGTTATAAATGTCTTTCATCATAGAATTTTGACCTCCTATAAACTCGTCTTCTCCTAATCCTAAACTATAGAGTAATCCCTCCCGACTAACATTATTTTTGAAATTAGCGAAAATAGTTGGGTAAAGAAATGTATAATATTTACTTTTTATTCGAGTCACGAGAACATATACTCTCAAATCTATAATTTCTTCTTCATACATCACTAGTTTTTTCAATGATTTTTCAACTATAAAATTATTACTAGATTTATTGTATTTATTACGAACAATTTGTTGAACATTTTCAACATTTTTTATTAAATAATTACTGTAATCTTTTTTCCCATCAAGTACCCTAAAATAAAAATATCCATCGTCGAAAAAAAATGAATTGTCTTCTAGAACCTTATCTATTGTTTTTCTAGTAAAATGAATGAATGGTAATACAAACTCGCAATCTAAATCATATAATATCTTTTTTATGGTTATTTTCATACTTTTCCCATGTGAAAAACCATATGCCATTTTTCTATTATAGGTATAATGAGCTAATGTTGCCTCGAATGCGGAGGAAAACTCCCATTTATTATTTTCCAAAATTTTTGTCAAATATTTTCGAAGATCTTTGTGATTAATAAGATTAAAATTGAACCTAGCAATATTCATTATATTATAATCTAAATAATTAAATACCATCAACCGAAAAAAATTGAAATAAATTAATTCAATTAAGTGAAATGAATAAGAATGACTCTCACCCGTGATAGAATCAAAAGCTATGTTGAATCTTTTAACATTGCTTATGAACAAGATGTTGATGATGGACAAGTACGTCCAGATGTATTCCTTACCCGTCTAAATCGATGGATAAGTATGAATTCGAAACGTAAAAAAAGCAAGAAGTCTAAAAATAACACCTCAAGAACGCAAAATCAGCCTACCCTACAACAAGAACAATCCCAAGAACAGCAAGAATCACAAGAACTAGTGATTGTTGAGAATTCAATCGAAGTTGAAAATTCAATCGAACAGGTTCCTCTTGAAGAAGCACAGAACGTGATTATTGAAGAAGCTGTAACAATTATTACTCAAATTAAGAATATTAAATCTTCAAAGGATAATATTTTGAACAATGTTTCTCATTTGATCAAGAAATTTCCAGTTGTTTGGTCCAAAAAAGATTTGGATGGTAATGTGAGACCCACATTTACCAGCGATGTTTACATTAATTTTTTGCAAACTATTAGTGATTTTTATCAGGAATTACCAGAATCTAATTTGGAAGTACAATCTTTGTATGACATTGAAGATTATGATAAAGATTTCCTTAAAATTTATGAAAAAGATGTTATTGAAGTGATTCAAAAACAGTGCAAAGATCAATATAAGCCAATTCAAAAAGCCATCGAGGTGTATCCAGAGCTAGTTTCAATAATCGCCAAATGCTACAATAGTATTTTATTTGGTAATTTTGAACTAACTTCAAGATGGCGTTACGCAGATATTTCTGCTAAATTTAAGGGAGGAGAAGATAGGGGAAATCCCTCTAAATTTCGACCTCTTATGGTTTTACCGATTGTTGTACGTATTATGGACACTATCATTTCTAAAAAAATTCACGACGTTGTTTTGAAATACAATGTTATTGATACTCGCATCCAAAAATCTGCATTAAAAAATTGCAGTGGTTTGTGGGAAAATTCATTTGTTGTCAACAAAAAGATTTGTGAAATGGTGGAAACCAATGACGATTCCAAGCTATTTTTCTTTATTGATTTAAAGAATGCATTTGGAAGTGTCAATTATGGAAAAATAGTCAAAATTTTTGAGAAATATAATTTTTGCCCACAAATTACTTCTTATTTCAAAAGATATTATGAATGTGTTTATGGTGTCTATAAATTTAAGAAATTCAAATGGACAAATGGGTTATTCCAAGGATCCGCTGCTTCAAATATTTATTTTTTGATTTATATCGATTTCGTTTTAAAAGATTTTTTTAAATCATTAAGAGAAGCGAATTTAATCGATGAATTTGATATTGAGAAAAATACTTATGCATTTGTTGATGACATGGTTATGGTTTTACCCAGAAATCGTGATATATCAGCTATTTTGAGAGTTCTCAATGATAAAATGAGCGAATATGGCTTTGAAATCAATAAGGACAAGACTTATTTTGTGGTTAATGACGTAAATATAAAGACTCTAACATTTGATGGTGCTATTTACAAAAAAGCACCAGTGGATTTTAAATATTTAGGTCATTCCCTCTTTATTTATGAAGATGAGATTTTACTTGAAATGTATGACAAATTATTAGTGTGTCTAGATGAAATTAGAGATTTACCAGTTGATGAAAATATGAAAGCTTATTTTTATTATTCTTGTATTTTTCTTAGGATCAATAGAATTATTGAATTATTTTACTTGATTCATGGACTAACTCCTTTTTTGGAAGATATTCTTCTTCTTATTTCCAATTTTTTGTTGGACCTAGGAGGAGAGAATTGTGAAAATTATGAAGAAAAACATATTGAACATGTTTTCTCTAAGGCAAAATATAAATTATTGAGATCACCAAATCTACAAGAATATCATTATCTAGTTGATGATGTCAATGATGACATATCATATGATTTTAACAAATTATGTGGATTTGAAGTTCCTAGTGTAGAGGATGTAAGGAAAAAATTACAAGAATTACGAGCAAGCGGTCAATATAGTGACGATCTTTTTGACAAAGGTGGTAGAACTGGATATAGTCAAAATTTTGTTTCTAGAACTGACTAATTTTTTCTATGTTAAAATTAAATGCTTTATGAAATTATAAAATACTTTACATTTATTTTGATATTATGTCTAACATTGTACCTAACTTTTGAATCTAGGATACAAGAAAACTTAACTAGTTATAATGATGTTACACCAGAGATGTTAGTGAATTGCCAAGGGTGTATTGATGAAAATGCAAGATGTCGTCAAGGAACAGTTGCACAATGTAAGAACATTGAAACTACATTGTGTTATGCTTTTTTTGATGAGAATGGTAATTCAAGAACACCTTGTGGTGCCTTTGATAGAAGTAAAAATGCGGAGGATTCTTGTAAAAATTGTCAAACTTATTGCCAATGGTGTATTGATAAAAATGGGGATGGTAGTTGTATTTCAAGAGAAATATTTGACTGTGATCTATGTCCTAACAGTCGTATATGTAAGGAAAATCCATTTAATATTTATATCAAGAAAGGTGCTTAGAGGGATTCATTATAGGGTAAATTATTATTTTTGTTTATTTTTTTAAGATGATAAAATAAGAATTTAACTAATTTTATATCATCGTTTGCTACAAATACAATTAAGCTTACATAGAGGATAGAATCCCATTTGTAATTCAATCCAACATTTGTCATCAACACATACCCTTGATAAGTCCAATTTACTAGAAGGAGAAACACATATGAAACTAGATTATATATTATTAGCTTTCTCATTTCTATCAAGGGTTTCAATAAACGCATACCTAGAAAATAATTAACTCCACAAGCATAACAACTTAATACACAATAAACTGGAAGTCCAATCCAAAAAGAAGGATTATTATAATCTATCCAGGTATTCATATAAGAAAGGATAAATGTTGTCATGTGATGTATTTTGGAATTGGTAGGAAGATTTTGAACTTTCAAGAGACCAATAAAATCAAGGGCTGAGTAAAAATATCCCAATCGATAAATCTCTGTGTTGTTCCATTTATTATACATTAATCCATTGCTCATAATAATCGTTCCATAAATTGATATTAATAATAAAGAAAATGCTTTAACAATATTTTTTTTGAAATAATTTTTCCTGTCCACTGTCAAAAGAGTATATGTTTCATTATTTCTACATTCAAAATCTACTAGAGCAAAACCTAGAAAGTAAATAACTATGGCTCCAAAAAACCATTCTATTTCAGGAAAATATGACATTATTTGTTTTATATTCTATAATTTTTAAGCCTTTTCGTCTTCGTGTTTTTTTTTCTATTATAATAATATGCCACCAAGAAAGATAGAATTAGGGTTAAGAGAGAAATATTTTGATTTATTAAAGAAAGGAAAAAAAGTAGCAGATGGTCGATTATTTAGGTTTAAAAATGGTAAAATTTATAAGGAAAAATACGATGGATTAAAATATGGAGACATTCTAGTATATCATAAAGATTTACCTAATGGCAAAAGAACAGATGAAACTTTCCAAGTGAAAGTTACTGATGTTGGATTCTATGATGATATTGAAAAGATGTTAAAAGAATTAAAATTAAAAGATACTTTACCAGGAATTAGAAGTTTTAAAAGTGGGAAAGAAATTTATGAAGAAATTTACGGTGATAAATTAAAAAATGGAACAATGATTGGATTTAAATTCGAAAAAGCTAGTAATAATAATACTGCTGCCGCAAGTAATACTTTAAATGTTACAAATGAAAAGAACAAGAATAAAAAATTAGTGCTCAAAGTCGAAAAAGAGAAAAAGATGAAAAATAGAGATGATTTGATTATGGAACTAAAAGAAAAATCAGATAAGCCTAAGATTCACGAGCTTTATGTTAAAGAACCATGGATGACTTTGATAAAAGAAGGATTGAAAGAAGTAGAGGGAAGACTCTATAAAGGTCCAGTTACTGATTATAGAATTGGAGATAAATTAGTTTTTATTCACAAAGATCGTGAAGGAAAAATGAGTGAGTATCCAACAATTATCACAAAATTAGTGAAATACCCTGATTTTAAGAGTTTACTATTTCACGAGAAATTATATAGGGTGTTGCCTGGATTTCCAAACATTCGAACTGGTAATGAATTATATGAAATTTATTACCCTCATAAAGCGGTGAAAGAACATGGT
>Ga0194133_10000607_pt1 | contig 70096 bp, 65 predicted proteins | sample TA2KigOf40mmetaG_FD_155448 | JGI IMG/M metagenome (GOLD analysis project Ga0194133, IMG submission 155448) | Freshwater microbial communities from Lake Tanganyika, Tanzania - TA2015055 Kigoma Offshore 40m | ecosystem: Environmental > Aquatic > Freshwater > Lake | place: Tanzania: Lake... | reverse complement strand
GCCTTTACCTCTGCCCTATTCCCCTGGCCGGTTCCCGGCAAATGACCAAGAATCAAATCGGGCAAAAGCCCAGCACAAGCTTGCTTCATTGAACGTTGAAATGCCAATCCCTCCGGATGTATTCCGGCTGCGCTGCCTGCCTTTTCCATGGCCCAGCCCGAACCTAAAATCAGCAATCCTACAGGGGGTTTTTCACAACCCAACACCAAGCCAACCGCAGCCGAGCCCACCACGGTTCCCTCTCCATTTTCAGTTAAGGTAATTGGCCAAGGACCCGCCTCGGCATGGGTGTTCAAAATCCCCGAACTTCGCAACATAGCCAGCGTTGCCTGATGTTCGGGCAGTTCCATTCCTACCACTGCCGCTTGGTCAATAAATCCAGATTGCAGCCAAGCCATTGCATTGATCAAGGCCATGCCCGAGCTGCTGCAGGTTTGAGAAGCCGATATTCCGGCGTCTAAATCCAATTCGGCTGCCAGGGTGCTGGCATATACTCCATGGGTACTAAACGGACTGCTCCGAGCATCTGGGCTGGTATTTTGAAGCTGCTGAAACAAATAGGCTTCATCGCCCCTTGAACTGCCCGTAAAAACCGCTGCCCGCTCCGTTGTTATAAACCCGCGCAATTTCCCGGCTACATTTTTCAATATCCGAATGCCCGGCGGATGCTTATCGACCGGATAGGTTTCTAGGTCAATCCCACGTCGCTGCCATTGATTTCCAGACCAAAAAAAGGGGGATTCCTGATTTGGTCCAGGCCACAATTCCTGCCCATCTGCCAATACGATGGCATGAACGTAAACAGGCCTCATTTATGCAGGTATTTTTTCAACATGTCGTCCATAAATCCATGCACCCGCTCCTGGGCTTCCGATCCAATGCACAAGGGGGGTACGCTGTACAGCACATTGCCCAGCGGCCTGAACAAAATTCCTGCCTTCAGGCCCTGAACGTACAATTCACGGCCAATGGAATCGGTATAAAAATACCCTGAATTCTTTCTGGGAAAATCCACAGCCAGAACCGAGCCACAACTGCGGGCCTGGGAGTCTTCAAACTGTTGCCTCCATTCTAAAGCGCGTTCCTGTTGGCTTTGAACCAAGGCATTGAAGTTTTTAATCCAGGTTGGGCTGCTCCATTCTTTTAGGGTTTCTAAGGCCAGAGCGCATGCCAAGGGGTTGGCTGTGTAGCTATGCCCATGGTAAAACCGTTTGCTGCGGTCGGCCTGTTCGGTAGCGTCCGCTATCTGGGGACTCATCAGTGTGGCTCCCAAAGGCATAAACCCTCCAGTTAAGGCCTTTGACATGCACAATATATCGGGCGTTATGAGTTGTTCTGAAGCCAAGGTCGTGCCCGTGCGGCCAAATCCTGTAAATACTTCGTCAGCAATCAATACGACGCCTTCTTGTTTTAGCAGTTCCAGAAGGGGTTTTAGGGTTTCTGCCGACTGCATGCGCATACCTCCGGCGCCCTGCAAAAGGGGTTCATACAAAAACGCCGCAGGCTTTTCTTGTTGTATGCGCCTACGAATGACTTCTAAATCGTAGCCCAGTTCGGGATTGTATTCCAAAAAATGCACTGGGGCCAACAAATCTGTGTAAGGCTTTACAAAAACATCTCTTTCTCCCGCCGACATGGCCCCCAAGGTGTCGCCATGGTAGCCCCCGGTAAAGGCCCAAAAGCAGGCTTTATCGCCCTGATTTTGCGCTTGGAAATGCCAGGCCAATTTCATGGCTACCTCAATGGCGGTGGATCCGTTGTCTGAGAAAAAGACCGCTCCTGCAGGGCATCCTTTCAAAGCGACCAAGGCCTGCGACAATTCCATGGCTGGTGTATGAGTAATGCCACTAAACATAACATGAGCAAGGGTTTCAGACTGCCTTGCCAGGGCCCGAACCAAGGCCGGGTGTCCATGGCCGAATAGATTAACCCACCATGAGGCCGCGGCATCAATGTACTGTTTGCCTTGCTGATCAAACAAAAACTCGCCCTGAGCCCGAACCACATACAGCATTTCTTTCGCATCGTCCGGATGGCTAAAGGGATGCCTTAGAAAAGCAGCATCGATGTGTTTCCAGTTTTCCATTTTCGTTTACAAAACGGGCAAAACATTTTTTAGTTCTTGGGCCCATGCAAGCAGGCCTTTGGGATAAGGCATTTCTAAATGGGGCAACCGAGGCCAAATGGGCACATTTTCAGCAAACCGAGCAATAGCTTCGGCATTGTCTTCAAAGGCTCTACCGGTAAAAACCAAGCCGGCCACCTCTATTCCTTCTTGCTTTAAGCAGCGCAAAGAAAGTAAGGTGTGGTTTATGCTTCCTAAATAATCTGTACTAACCAAAACTACAGGAAGGCCAAATGAAACAATCAAATCCAACATGGTTTCCGAGGAATTTAGGGGCACCAAAAGCCCCCCGGCTCCTTCTACAACTAAAGGGCCTTCCACCTTTGGAAAGGGTATTTCGGCAACCCGAATTTCTTGTCCCTGTAAGGTCGCTGCCCGGTGGGGAGACAAAGGAGCGTGAAATGCCTTTACCTCGGGCAGAAATCTAGATTCAGGCAGACCTGTTAATTCCCGAACAACCTCTCGATCTAAGTCTTCGGGGGCTCCTGTTTGAATGGGCTTAAAATAATGAGCAGGGGTGGCCAGCATTAATCCTGCGCTCACAAAGGTTTTACCGACATTGGTGCCGATTCCGCTCACAAAATATCCTTTTTTCATGTTTCCAAGCACTTTTTTAGCATGTTCAATTCTTCAAGGGTATTGTGGGCATGAACCATGAAACGGTAGCCCTCTTGGCCGGGTTCCACTGTTGGTGGACTTAAATATTTTAGGCCAAAATCGGCTTCCCAATCTGTTCTTATTTCTGTTTTGTAAAATTGAATCCAACCTGCTTTGTTTGGATTGCATGCAATTTCAAGATGCTGCAAATGGCTTTCAAGTTGAGTTTGGCCCTGTTGAATCCAGTGTTCCTCTTGCATCAGGGTGTAAACCTGAAGCGCAGAAAAAGGCTGAATGCCTGTGGAGTAAATAAAGGCTTTCCCGGTTCCCATTAGAAGTTCAATAAGGGAATTGGAGCCCAAAATGGCTCCTCCGGCCGAACCCAATGCCTTGCCAAAGCCTAGAATACTGGCAAAAATCCAATGTTCCCGATCTCTTTTCTCGGCCCAACCTTCTCCAGATTCCCCCATGCTACCTATGCTGTGGGCTTCATCTACAACCAATCTAAAACCGTGGCGTTCTTGCAGCGACCTGATTAAATTCAATGGACTTACATCGCCCGACATGGAATACACCGATTCAATAGCAAGGTAAGTATTGCCGGCATGCGGTCGATTCAAAAGGTGTTCCAGCCTATTCCAATCGGCATGGTCAAAACCAAAAGAAGGGATTTGGCTTTGATGAATTGCCAACCGCAAAGAGGCATGCACCGATTTGTCGTAAAGTATGCGGTCTGCCCGGTTGGGGATTGTTGCAAAAAACAAAGAATTGGCTTGAAAGGCCGATGAGACAAGTAGGGCTGCTTGCGCTCCTGTTCGTTGAGCCAAGGCACCTTCGCAACGGGCATACAGGCCTAAATTTCCCGAAATACTGCGGCTTCCCCCAGCACCCAGTGGAAGGTCTTCGGTTTTAAAACGGTCCAATAAATACTCCTTTAAATCAGCATTTTGAGCCAAACCCAAAACGTCGTTCGATTGAAAATCGGGAAAAAGATTGGACTCAGGCAGGTGTTTAAACCTTCCATTTTCTTTTGCTTCACGTATCCGAGATTCTAAATCGGAATACCTCATTAGGCAAGAACATGCTGGGCACCTGGCTGAGGCTTATGTGCCGGCCGGGGTTTTAAGCCCAACAGGGCAAACATGGCCGCATCCGATTGGAATTCAGGATTGGGCGTAGTCAGCAATTTATCGCCGGTAAAAATGGAATTTGCTCCAGCCATAAAGCAAAGAGCTTGTTCTGCGACAGACAGATCGGTTCGTCCTGCCGACAAGCGGACCATGCTTCCGGGCATCGCAATTCGAGCCACAGCAATGGTTCTGAGCATTTCCCAAAAAGGCAATTTTTCTTGGTCTTGCAAGGGAGTTCCTTTCACCGCCACCAAGGTATTGATGGGCACCGATTCTGGGTGTACTGGCAAGGTAGCCAGGGTGTGCAACAAACCGACCCGGTCTTTTGATTCTTCGCCCATTCCAACAATGCCTCCGCAGCATACATTCAATCCTGCGTCGCGCACATTTTCAAGGGTATTTAAACGGTCTTGGTAGGTTCGGGTGCCGATGACCTTATCGTAGTATTCGGGCGAGGTATCCAAATTATGGTTGTAGGAGTGCAGCCCCGCCTCTTTCAATCGGTCGGCTTGGTCTTTGGTAAGCATCCCCAGCGTGCAGCACACTTCCATGCCTAAGGCATTTACCTGCTTTACTGCATCAACAATTCGATCAAAATGAACGTTGTCTTTCACCTCTCGCCAAGCAGCGCCCATGCAAAACCGACTGCTGCCGGCTTCTTTGGCTTCCATGGCCGAGGTAATAATTTCAGCCACATTTACGAGAGGAGTTCCCTTCACGTCGGTTTGGTAGCGTGCGGCTTGGGGGCAATACGAACAATCTTCAGGGCAACCGCCTGTTTTCACGCTCAACAGGGTACTCATTTGCACCTCTGCTCCATCGTGCCAAGCGCGGTGAACCAAAGCGGCATCAAACACCAAATCCATAAGTGGTTTGTTGTATAAGGCCGAAATTTCTTCGCGTGTCCAGGTATTTCGTATGGCATTCGATTGCCGAATAGCCGATTTCATGCTTTCGTTCATAGTTCAAAGATATCCATTTTCAATCAGCTGTTTTTGGAATATTTGTCCAACAATTGCCGTTCTTTCTTACTTAAGCTTGAAAGGCCCTTTCGGTGCACTTTATCGAGCAGTTCATCAAGACTGGCTTGGTGTTCTAGGCGCCGGTTTCGGTAAGCGTCATCGCTTTCGGGTTTTCGAAACGAAACCTTCATGTATGGCTCAGCCCTGGAATTTGTATTGAAATAAAGCCACCGAAGCGGGTCATGACCAAGCCCTCGCCGCCATCCATACCAAAGGCCCACAGCAGCACCACCCAAATGGGCAAGAGTTCCGCCCAAATTTGAACTATTTCCCAGCATAAGCATATTGAGCACCAAATACCCCAGGGCTACAAATTTGAGTTTCACCTCACCAAAAAGAAACAACCGTACGGGTAAATTCGGATTCAATCTAGCCAGAGTCATCATCATTCCCATCAATGCGCCACTGCTGCCCAAAAGGAATCCACTGCCAATATATCCTTGCATTCCAGGACTTTGCATAAGCAACAAGCTAAGCACATTCCCAGCAAGACCAGCAGCAATAAACAAAGGCCAAACACTGCGGTAATCAACCATCATCACGTACATTCTCCCAATAAAAAAAAGAAATAAGCCATTGAACAGAAAATGGAAGAAACCCTCATGGGAAAAAACAGAAGTAAACAAGGTCCAGGGTTTCCAAACCAAAGCCCCAAGGTCGTACGGCATGGCAAGCAAACGAACCACCTCTGATTTAAGTGAAGTTTCCTCCGGTCCTTGCCACAAAATTCCTATAAAAGCAAGCAATTGAAATGCCAAAAACAAGCTAAGCTGCACCAACAGCAATTGGGCAATAGGATCCTTTTTAATGTTTATTTCTTCGGTCTTAAACATGATTAAAACCTTCGATTATTTCGTTTGAATCGGTAAATATTGAGGAACAGCCAGCCCGAAAGGACTCCCCCCAAATGGGCGAAATGAGCTACATCTCCGCCGCCTGTGAGCCCAGAGAACAGATCAATTAAAATCAAGCCAGCCATCAGGTATTTGGCCTTGACAGGTATGAAGAAATAGAGGTAAATATGTTGGTTCGGAAAGTAGTATGCATAGGTAAAAAGAATCCCATAAATGGCTCCGCTGGCTCCTACCATAGGAACAGGATCGCTCAATTGAGCGCAAGTAATGATCAAATGAATTATACCGGCCCCAATCCCGCTAACCAGGTACAAAGAGAGAAAGCGTTTCGAGCCCATGATGTTTTCGATGGCTGCACCGAACATCCATAGGGCGAACATATTAAATATCAAATGAAACAAAGAAGATGGGTCGTGCAAAAACATGTAGGTTACCAACTGATGGGGGTAAAACTCCCTAAAACCGCCCAAAAAATAAGGGTATTGCAACGCCATATAGTTCATCATCCAGTCTTGAATAATGGGAATGGTACTAAAGGCAAAAAACAAGTAAACGATACCGTTTAAGATAATCAGGTTCTTAATTACGGGAGGCAAAATTGAAAATCCGCGCGGCGCTTGATACATAGAACAAAGATAAAGGAAAGAGCCAATTTTAGGCCTAAAAAGGCCTAAAACCTGTTTATACAAACTCAGGCTAACGCGAGAACAAATCGACCAAATCCTGTTCGTTGAATTTCACAGCAATGGGTTTCCCATGTAAGGAGACCCAGGGCATGTTGCAATCCAGTAAATTACGGATTAAGGTTTCAGCCTCGAGGCCATTCAGCAGCACTCCAGACCGAATGGCCATATTTCCTGCCATTTTTCGGTACAGTTGATGCACCCTTTCTTCGCCCATTTGGGCAGAATTATGCTTAAACTCCTCTAAAAACCGATCAATCAAGTTAGGTAATGCATGTCCAACCGCCTCGGGTGGAAATCCGCGCACAAGAATAGACCCCGGCCCAAACACCTCGGCATCAAACCCCAAATTTCTTAGGTATGGCAGCATCTCTTCCATTAAGGGCATATCGGCCGGCCGAACGTTTATGGTTTCAGGGAACAAGGCCATTTGGGTGGGTGCTTTACCTTGTGAGGCTCTGGCAGTAAACGTTTCATACAAAATGCGTTCATGCGCTCTATGCTGATCAACCAAAAGCAGCTGCCCCTTCCACCTTAAAACCAAATAGGTATTGAGCAGCTGAAAGCACCGAAATGGCTCGGCCGCCACTTCTTCTTCGGGCAACAACCTAGGTGCATCTGTTGGACTGGGTTGGGCCTCAAAAAAGCGTTTCCAATCTTGATTCTGAGTTCTTGGGCCTTCCGTATGAAAAGGATTGTAATTGGGATTTACCTTAACCTCGGGCATTTTAATTTCTCCTGGCCTGGGCAATTCATGTCCAGCAAAAGCCACTTCTTGGTCAAAATCAATTGCTGGAGCAACATGGTATTTTCCGAGCGATCGGCGCACGGCCGATTTTAAAATGGAATAAATGGTTCTTTCATCTTCAAATTTCACTTCCGTCTTTGTGGGGTGTATATTAACATCCAACCTAGAAGGATCTACGCGCATAATGATGAAATATCCGGGATGAACATCGGCGGGTACCATATCAGAAAAAGAATCGCGAATGGCATGGTGAAAAGCCGGACTTTTTATAAATCTACCGTTCACAAACAGGTATTGTTCACCCCTGGTTTTTCGGGAAAATTCAGGCTTTACAATGAATCCATTCAATTCTACCACCGAGGTTTCTTCGTGCAGTGGCACAAGTTTTTCGGCATATCCCGTACCGAACAGCTGAACAATGCGTTGCTTAAAGGTTCCCCCACTTAGCTTAAAAAGCAATTGTTGGTTGTTCACTAGAGAAAAACCCAATTCTGGGTGAATCAGTGCAACCCGAAAAAACTCCTCTATGATGTGGCTTAATTCAACTTTTTCAGATTTTAAAAATTTTCGCCTTGCGGGTATGGTGAAAAACAGGTTTTTGATTGTAAAGCAGCTTCCACGAACATCTGGGGCGGCTGATTGCTCAAGCAATCTAGAGTTTTCCATAACCAACTTAACTCCATTAAATCCTTCGCGCGAAGTTTCAAGTTCAACTTTTGCCACAGCAGCGATGCTGGCCAAAGCCTCACCGCGAAAACCTTTTGTATGCAAATCGAACAGATCGGCGGCACTGTGAATTTTTGAAGTAGCGTGGCGCTCGAATGCCAACCGAGCATCCCATTCTGACATTCCCGTGCCGTTGTCTCTAACCTTTATCATGGATAACCCCCCTTCTGACAGGGTGAGTTCAATACTATCTGCGCCTGCATCTACAGCGTTTTCAAGCAGTTCTTTTACGATGCTTGCCGGCCGCTGCACAACCTCGCCTGCGGCTATTTGGTTGGCCACATCGTCGGGCAGCACACGAATCAATTGTTCTTTGGCTTCTATTTCATCCTTCATACCATGGCAAAGGTACAGATTTCTATTCCCTTGTTGTTTCAAAGCTAAGCAACAAAGGGCAAGGCTGCTGCTCTTTTTTCGGTTTAATTTAGGCCCGATTTGGTTTTACACTGAACCTAAGGTTTGCAGCAATTCCATTAAGCCAAAAGCCATACCTGAAATAATCAGGGCGTAGGTTAGCATGCGTAAAAAAGTACCCATGCCTGCCGGCTCTCTCCGCCTAAATTGCTGAAAGTCAATTTTTCTGCCTGTCGAGGTTGTTTTTGGGCTATGTTTGGGCTCTTTTCTCATATTATTCAAAGGCATACATATCTTCTACCCCATACCAACCTTGTTTTCCATAAAGCCAACGGGCTGCACGTAAAGCGCCCAAGGCAAAGCCATCTCGGCTGTGCGCCAAATGCCTCAATTCAAGCTGATCTATGTCGGAGTGCCAGGCAACGGAATGAAAGCCTTTAACCTCATCTTGCCGTTTTGCTGTAATTGGAACCAGGCCTTTTGTTTCTTTACTAAGGTACAATTCCCAGCCTGTATAGGCTGGATTTTGCTCTACAATTCCATTGGCTGTAGTTACGGCCGTGCCACTTGGAGCATCTTTTTTCTGGGTATGGTGAATTTCGGTCAATCGAACAGCATATTCTGGAAAGCTGCCCATCCATTTTGCCAACTTTTTGTTTAGAGCGAAAAACATATGAACTCCCACACTAAAATTGGAACCGACCAAAATGCTTCCGCTGTTTTTTTGGCAAGCCTCTTTCACCTCAGCTTCATTATTTGCCCAGCCGGTGCTGCCACAAACGGTTGGAATCCCAAGTTTAATCAAACTTAATAGGTTTTCTGCTGCCGATTCAGGTGAGGTAAATTCAATGGCAATTTGTGCTCCTGATTGCAACAGAGTTTCGCGGTGTTGCAACCAATCTCGCCCGCCCACAAAAACCACCTCACAGAAAGCCAAAGGAGCTAAGGACTCTATGGTTTTTCCCATTTTTCCGTACCCAATTAAGGCAATTTTAAGGGGATTATTTAGTTGGTTTTCCATTGCAAGGTTAAGGTTAAGGTTAGTCCAGGTTGAAAGCCTTGTAGAGGAGCAGGCGCAGAGGGTTGCCATTGGAAAGACAAGTCATCGCTTACATCAAAATGAAAAAGGTGTCCGTCAACGGTGGCATCCACAACGTTTAAAACATAGCCTACCAAACCCAAAACCGCCGCAAAATCACGATTTCGTTGAAATAAGTCCCTTTCTGCTTTGAGTGCGGTGGCGCTGTATCCATCGAATTCGGGTTGGGGGATTTCATTGATGCGGTTTCGGTAGGCATCGCGAAAGCGAATAAATTGGCTCTGATTGTCGGCCACGAAATAAATGCTAACACCCAGACCGGCCCAAACGATTGGCGCCTTCCAGTATTTCCGGTTATAAATCTGCCCAGCTCCGGGAACCACCATAGAAAGCACAGAGGCCAAGGCTGGTTTATGGTTTTGTCGGTACCTTTCACGCTTTTCCAATCGGATTGAATCTGTATTTTGGCCGAAAGCAAGGCCAAATACAGATATAAAAAGGATTAGTAAAAAAAGCCGTTGGGGTTTTATCATGATAGGCGATCCAGCAGGTTCTTTAATTCCTGCTCAGAACTAAATCGAATGCTTAGGCTACCATTGCCTTTTGGAGATAGAGAAACCTGAGCTTTTGCTTTTCCGGCCCAAGTTCCCAGTGGCTGAGCATAGGTTTTGGACTTATTTTTACTGGGCTGAGGTTTGCCTGTTGCTGATTTAACTAGGGCTTCGGTAGCGCGAACAGATAAATTTTGTTTTTGGACCTGCCTATAAATTTCGAGTTGCAGGGATGCCGGACTAACATTAATCAAGGTTCTAGCATGGCCCATTTCGATATTGCCTTCGATTATGCCTGCCTGTATTTCTTCGGGCAGTTTTAGAAGCCGAACGTAATTTGAAATGGTTTCCCGTTTTTTTGAAATCCTATCTGCCAATTGGTCTTGGGTCAGGTTGCAATCTTCCATTAAGCGTTGATAGCTAAATGCCAATTCAATGGCATTCAAATCGGCACGATGCAGGTTTTCTACCAAAGCCAACTCCAACATATCGGCATCTTCTGATGCGCGAATAAATGCAGGAATTGTTTTAAATCCAATCAATTGAGAAGCTCTGAAACGACGCTCACCCGAAATCAACTGGTATTTGCCCTCGTTTAAGGTTCGCACTGTGATGGGCTGAACTATTCCCAGCAATTTGATCGAATTGGCTAAATCATTTAGGGCTTCGGCTTCAAAATGGTTTCTGGGTTGCCATGGGTTCACTTCAATGGAGTCCAAATCTACCAAGGCAATGGTTCCGACGGCAGGTACAGGTTTTTGCATATCAGCAAGGATACCTGAGACTTCTCTAGCGGCCAATAAGGCCCCCAAACCTTTACCTAACCCTGATTTACGTTGCGCCATACCAATTAAATAACGGATGCCGAGGGCTTCACGCCTGGATTCTTTTGAAGTAGTTCCCGGGCTAAATCCAGGTAATTTTGGGCTCCCCTTGACTCTGCATCATACATGATAACTGTTTCTCCAAAGCTTGGCGCTTCGCCTAAGGTAGTATTGCGCGCAATGATGGTTTCAAAAACCATTTCTTGAAAATGGGTACGGACATCTTCTACCACTTGATTTGACAGACGAAGACGTTTGTCGAACATGGTAAGCAGAATTCCCTCAACATTTAAATTTTCATTTAAATTCGATTGAACAATGCGAATGGTATTCAGCAATTTACCCAAACCCTCCAAGGCAAAATACTCGCATTGAACCGGTATCAATACCGAATCTGAGGCGGTTAGTGCATTTACCGTTATTAAGCCCAAAGAAGGGGAACAATCGATTACGATAAAATCATACTGATCTCGAACTGCATTCAACACTTGTTTCATGCGCTGTTCGCGTCGTTCTACGTTAATCAATTCAATTTCGGCGCCTACCAAATCGATGTGGGCAGGCAATATGAACAAATTGGGTGTTGATGTGGCCAAAATGCACTGAGCTGGGTCTTGTTGGTTAAGGATGCATTCATAAATGCTATTCTCAACCTGATTTGGGTCTATTCCAACACCCGAGGTGGCGTTTGCCTGTGGGTCGGCATCTACAATCAACGTGCGGAACTCCAAAACAGCCAATCCGGCGGCCAAATTTATCGAAGTCGTTGTTTTACCAACTCCACCCTTTTGATTTGCTATTGAAATGATTTTTGCCATAAGAGCGATTGCTACGCTTTTACAAAATTAGCATTTTTTAGCCGCATCAAACATTAATTGCGTAGCCTAAGGTCCAATTTTAGCATTCACCTGAACGGCCTGGGCGGTTTCATTTTTTTTCAACGAGATTTTCATTGATTTAGTACCTTGGACTCATGAAAATTACCTGGATTTTTTTGATGGTGTTTCCACACATTATTCTGAGCATTGTGTTTACCCAATCTGGTTTTGATAAATTGTTTGATTGGAATGGGAACCTGACCTGGATTCGATCGCATTTTGCCAAAAGTCCTCTTGGGCCTTTTAGCAAATTTCTGTTGGTTGTGCTTAGCCTTCTTGAAACCCTTGGCGGCGTTTTGGGCCTACTTGGGTCTTGCTTGATCTTATTCACCGGTTTTCAAGAGCTTGCGACTGCATTCCTAGAAATGAGTTTGGTGCTTTTAGCCTGTGCTTTAATAGGGTTGATGGTTGGGCAACGCATGGCCAAAGACTACGCCGGGGCTGCCAACCTTACAGGGTATTGTATTTTATTGACTCTTAGCTTTTTAATGCTCTTTTACCCAACCAATGCTGATTTAACAATTTGGTAACATTGGCGGTCCGAATGCTTGTTTTTCTTAACACACCTTTGTAAGGCAACATCAATAGGTATGCCTAAACGCAGTAAAGAAATGCTAGTAAGGGGCGGAATCCATAGGCCTTTCCTACAATTTGTACTAAGAGAACGTGAATTTTTACTCATTCTTTTGGTCGGATTTACCTTATCGGGACTTTTTTACGACGTTCACTCCATTGCCATGTGGTTGGGATTTATGTTTGCGGGATATGCTGCCGTAGCAAACGACAGCATTCAAACCCTTGGCACTTTTATTGTGAGCAACAGCCGGGTTGCTTGGTGGAAATTATGGATTTATGTGTCCCTTATTTTGGTGGTTGTTTTGGTAACCGGATGGTTTCTTTATGATGGGGACGTTACGTGGCAAAAACTGTACAACCCCCAGGCCTATCCTGATTTGCCTCAACACAGCCAATACCCACAACCTTCCTCGTTTTCATTTATTCAATTAGCGGCTCCTTTGGTCTTGCTCATTTTGACCCGAATGCGCATGCCTGTATCCACTACTTTCCTTCTTTTAAGCTGTTTTTCCAGTAGTTCAAAAGGGATTACCGATGTTTTGGGAAGCAGCTTATCGGGTTACGCCATTGCTTTCATTTTATCCCTTTTAATTTGGATAGGAGGTTATAATTTAATCCGGAAATTTTTCAAACAACGGAAATCGGCTACGTTTTGGATTCCCTTGCAATGGGGTATCAGCGGGGTTTTATGGGGTGTTTGGCTGATGCAAGATGCAGCCAACATTGCCGTTTACTTGCCAAGGCAGATTGATGCACTTGAACTAACCGCTGTTTTGGGCTTGTTGGTATTGGGCTTAGCCATTTTAATGCGGCAACGGGGAGATAAAATTCAAGATATTGTGAACGAAAAAAGTCGAATTGAGGATATTCGGGCGGCTACCCTGATTGACTTTTCGTATGCAGGAATGCTTATCTACAAAATGTTTGTAAGTCCCGTTCCTTTAAGTACAACCTGGGTTTTTCTGGGTATAATTGGCGGCCGAGAGATTGCCATTTCAATCATGAGGAAGAAATCTGGAACGGCGCACAAACGGAAAGCGATTGGTATGATTATAAAGGACATCAGTTACGCCGTTTTTGGTCTGTTGGTTTCTTTAGCAATGGCTGTTGCCGTTAATGATACATTGAGAAAGGAAATGGAGGCCTTGATGTCCTTCTAAGAAAGAAGACTTTTTATTCCCTCCTAACGGATTGCCTGTGCTTCGGCAATCCTGTATTAAATCAGAAAAAAATCTAACTTTGTGGCCCTTGCCCGGGTGGTGAAATTGGCAGACACGCACGCTTGAGGGGCGTGTGTCGCAAGACGTGCAGGTTCAAGTCCTGTCCCGGGCACTTCCCCTTCCTTTTCTGCTGTTTACTTAATGCCATTTTCAAATTGCACCATGAAGCAATGATAACGGCAGTTCTTTATGCGTGACAGCTGCGGTGGGGATGGACAAGGGTAGCACGCAAAGCCTGAGCGGCGGACTGCGCCAGGCGAAGGGGGCGACCTTGGGAGCCACCCGAAGACGGCTGCAGGCCCCCGCTCGGGCTGCGGACTACCCAAGGACAGCCCCAAAACCGCCCAAAAAATCAATCCTTTATATCAAGTTCTAAGTCGAATTGTTTTGCCCATTAACCAGCTGAAATCTGCCCGTATCTTTGTTTAAAATTCAAGCACAACAACCTGATTTTGAAGGGGATTTGAATGAGACAGCAAATCTTGAAAACGCTGTTCAACCTGAGGACCGAGAAACCAGGGGTGCTGAATGCGCTCCTGAAGAATTCCCCTAGGTTGAACCCAATCAAAAAGCTGTTCAATTTTAAGCAGGCTTTCTTGTTCCCTTTTTTTCAAGGACCTTAAACGCTTGGAATTAAGAGCCTTCATTTCATTATTTAAGACCTTGTATTTGGCCAAGACAGCCTTAAAAAGGCTTGGATCATCCGCGGCAAAAATTTGGGCCCATTTTAATCCCTCTGAATTTAGAACTTCATTCCAAGGGTCGTTCTCATGGGCATCTACCTTGCTTCGGATCCACTTTTGGAATATTTTTTCCTTTTTTCCGAACAAATCCATCGGATTTAAATTCAGTTTATTCAAGATTTTGACTTCATGTTTGCCGAGCAATAAAAAGCTTTCCCTGGGTACCAAAACAGGGAAAGGAAGGTGAATACTGCGAAACATTCCAGAGAACTGCATCCAATATCTAATTTCAGCGGCGCCGCCAATGTAAGCTATGTTTGGCAATATAAACTCCTGGTAAATTGAGCGTCCGGTTACATTGGTTGAAAAAAGCTGAGGCTCCTTTGCCATATGGGATTTAAGTTCCGAGGGACTCCAGGTGGTTTTTGATTGGTGGGAAACAAAATTGGGGCCCTGTTTTTCTATTCTTTCTCGGCCCGATGCGGAGTGAAAGAAGAATAGATTGGGCATGGGTTTAACCTGCGGTGAAAACCCTGCTGATTCTTGCTCGTGGGTTGTACTAAGAAGGCTGCTGTACCAGGGCTTCTGCTCCAATAAGGTTGACATGTAGGCCCAGGCGCAGGTTTTCAGGGTGGAATCTTGTTGGTCTAAGATGATCAAACCCGACCCCTTTGTCCATTTTGCAATCAAACGGCGGAATGCCCTACCTAGAGGTATGCCAGGCTGATAGGCAGATTTTAACTCATGAAATGCATCAGACCAAACGGCCCCTTCGGGTAAAAAAAGGCGCAACTGATCCCAAAAATCAGGCATCTCGGGGCAACAATAATCCCCGACGGGCCCTCGGTTGTCTAAAATCGGAATGGTCCAGGGTTTATTTTCCCAATAAAAACTGCTTACCTCGGCCAGATCATGGTCATCTGAGTTCATCCAAAAAACGGGGACGACTTGAATGGACGGATTTTGTTCATTTAGCTGTCGGGCTAAGGTAACCACCGAGGCTATTTTATAAAGCAAGAAAAGGGGTCCTGCCCCAAATCCCAATTGATGTCCGGTAGTAACACAAAGAGCGTTATGTTTGGCTAATTTTTCGATGCTTTCTTCCACCGATGTATCGGGGACATCGCACAAAGCATATTGATTAAGAAGGGCTTGAACCAAAATAGTTCTTCGGCTATCGGGAAAAAAAGACAGGCGTTCTTGGCCCCAAGCCTTAAAATCAACTTCATCGGGATAGGCATTTATCCAATTTAAATTGGGTAAATCTTTATTCATATAGGAATGAAAAAGGCTGCTTCCAATTCCCGCCTGCTTAAAAGTAAGGTTCGTGAGGTGGCTAAACATGAAACAAAGGTATGTCCAAGTTTAGAATTCTTGAAGATTCAAGGTTCCGAACAGGTCAAAATCATCGGAATCAACAATTCGAACCTGAACAAAATCCCCGATTCTCAAGTATCCTTCTGAAGCTGGAATCAAGACCTCGCAATCGACATCTGGGCTATCGGCTTCGGTTCTACCAATGTAGTAATCGCTTTCTTTTTTATCGATGAGCACCTTTAGGACGCGGCCAATTTTTTCGGATTGAATTTGAGCTGAAATTTCTTGTTGAATTCGCATAAGGGTGGCCGCGCGTTCCTCTTTTACCTCAGTAGGCACATTGTCTACCAAAGAAAAGGCATGGGTATTTTCTTCGTGGGAATAGGTGAAAACACCGAGGCGGTCAAAGCGTTGTTGTTGAACAAAGGCGCACAATTCCTCAAAATCAGCGTCGGTTTCTCCTGGATATCCAACAATCATGGTTGTTCGAATGGTAATGCCTGGCAGCCTTTCACGCAGGGTTGACAGGAGCTGTTCGGTTTTATCTCTGCTTGTTCCCCTTCGCATGGATTTCAGCATGGCATCGGATGCATGTTGAAGAGGGATATCCAAATACGAGCAAATATTGGGGTGCAGCTGAATAGCATCCAGAACGTCGAGTGGGAATCCTGCGGGAAAAGCATAATGAAGCCGAACCCATTCAATGCCTTCAACATCGGCAAGGCGGGTCATTAAATCGGCCAGGTTTCGTTTGCCATACAAATCCAAGCCATAATAGGTCGAATCTTGCGCAATAAGGAGTAATTCTTTGGTGCCATTTGCGGCCAAGGCATTTGCTTGGGCCACCAACCCTTCAATTGAGGTTGACTTGTGTTTACCCCGCATTAAAGGAATGGCACAGAAAGAACAAGGTCGATCGCAGCCTTCTGAAATTTTGAGGTAAGCGTAATGAGAAGGAGTGGTAAGCAACCGTTCGCCTACCAATTCCTGCCGGTAATTCGCCTTCAGGGTTTTTAACAACCGGGGTAAGTCTCGGGTGCCAAACCAGGCGTCAACCTCGGGAATTTCAGAAGCCAAATCACCTGAATACCTTTCTGACAAGCAACCTGTTACGTACACCTTATCCACCAACTTATCTTCTTTGGCTTGGCAGTAGCGTAAAATGGTTTGAATGGATTCCTCTTTTGCCTTATCAATAAACCCACAGGTATTGATGACCACAACCTCAGATGCGGCAGCGGAATCGTGTTCGGTTGCAATTCCGTTGGCCTTCAACTGCCCCATCAAAACTTCTGAGTCGTAGATGTTTTTGGAACAACCGAGTGTAACCACATTTACCTTCGTTGGTTTTCGTGTTTTCGCTTTCACAATCCGTTGGTTTCGTGAAACAAAGCGTCAACAAAAGCGACTTTATCGAAGAGTTGCAAATCTTCCATTCCCTCGCCTACCCCAATGAACCTTACGGGAATGTTCATTTGGTCAGAAATGCCAATCACTACTCCCCCCTTAGCCGTGCCATCAAGTTTGGTGATGGCCAAGGCGGTGATTTGGGTTACTTCAGAAAACTCCTTGGCCTGAAAAAAGGCATTCTGACCGGTAGAACCATCTAAAACCAACAGCACTTCGTGGGGTGCATTTTCTACCACCTTTGACATGACCGCTTTGACTTTTGCGAGCTCATTCATTAGGTTTTTTTTATTGTGCAATCTTCCTGCCGTATCGATAATAACCACGTCAGAATTTCGGGCCAGTGCGGCATTTAAGGTATCGAATGCGACCGATGCCGGGTCGGCATTCATGCCTTTATCAATTACTTCAACGCCCGTTCTTTGGCCCCAAATTTTCAATTGATCCACGGCGGCAGCACGAAAGGTATCGGCGGCACCCAACAAAACCGATTTGCCCTGCTGTTTAAATTGCCAGGCCAACTTTCCAATGCTGGTGGTTTTTCCCACTCCGTTAACCCCAACCACCATAATAACATGGGGTTTTCTATGTTCGGGAATTCCCATGTTTATTTTCAGCGCTTCGTTGTCGCGCATCAAACGGCCAATTTCTTCCTTTAAAATAAGTTGAAGTTCTTCAGAGCCCAAGTACTTATTTTGCGACACCCGTTTTTCTATGGCCGCAATAATTTTGGTGGTGGTTGCAACACCTACATCTGATGATAGCAAAGTCTCCTCTAAGGCATCCAAAACTTCGTCGTCAACTTGGGATTTTCCCAACAAAGACCGTTTAAGTTTGCCAAGAAATCCTTCGCGCGTTTTTTCTAACCCTTGGTTAAGGGTTTCCGTTTTCTTTTTGCCAAAAAAATCAAATATGCCCATATAAACAAAAAAAGCTCCCTAAATAGAAGCTTTTAAAAATAGATTGGAAAGAACAAGTTAATTGCTCTTCAAAAAATCGTTGATGTTGTCTTTGTGGATTATCTCCTCTTTGAACTGGTAACCTTGACCTCCGCGGGTGCTTTTTACCATTTTAATCACTTTGGTAAAGTCTTTTCCTTTACCGGTTTGAAGTGTTGCTACTGTTTTCTTTGCCATGAGAAGTACAAATTACTTGATTTCTTTATGAACGGTCACCTTTCTAAGGATGGAATTGAATTTCTTCATTTCCAACCTGTCGGGGGTGTTTTTCTTATTCTTGGTGGTAATGTACCTAGAAGTGCCAGGTTGACCACTTGTTTTGTGTTCTGTACACTCTAAAATTACTTGAACACGGTTGCCTTTCTTTGCCATTTCAATGCAGATTTCTACTAATGGAGTGCGAAGATAGGTAAATTTCCATTTGTTTCAAGCGTATGGATGAAATATTTTATTTTTTGAAGAGAGGATGAGCCACCGCGGCTGCAATTCCTTTAATGCTGGCAAAATTCAAAGGGAATTCCAAAAAGACGTGCAAAAAACTTAATAAAAACAGGGCTTTCAGACCGGTTTTATAGCTGATACCATAGAGAAGCAGTGAAGCCAACCAAACCAAAACAATGGCAATCAATGCTTTTTTGGGCATTTTATGCCATTGGATCAGGGAAGTTTTGCTAAACCAATTAAGGTAATGATAGGTGTAGGCGAAGGCAATAAACCTCATCAACCCAATTCCCAGGGTGGATTGAAAAACAGCCACATCTGCCGAAGCCTGGTCGGCCAAGCTTAGGCCTCCGAACCAATTCAGAAACTGTCTATTGACTTCATAAAACGAGCTACGATAACTTTCTATGGTGTAAGGGGAAAGTTGACCAAGCTGTAGGTTGGGGAACCAAATGAAGGGTAAAATTCCGCAGATCAACAGCAAGCATACCGCTAACCAACCTGGCTTGCTTTTTGACTTTAAGGCTCCAAAAGCCATAAATAATCCTGTAAATAAAAAGACATGAACAAGGGTAGGCAAAAAAACTGCGATAAATAGGGCGAATTGGGTTAGCCTTCCGGTAAATGAAATTTCAGGGGATTTTCCGTACGAAATGACCACATCTTGAGCATTTGCAACCGAACAGTTCGGGGGCGGATTCAACCCAAATCCGGACTTTACAAAAGAATATCCAACGGGATTTAGCCCTTCAAATCCCCGCCGAAAAAGCGCCGCATACTCTGTCTCTACACTTCCATTTTCGCGCTGCACCTGCATTCCCGATACCAAAAAATAAGGATTCTCTTTCCATTCTATGGTACTTGCCACTACTTCTCCCTTAATTTGAACAACGGTTTCAGGGCGTTCAATTTGAAACAAAACCAACACCAAACCCGTAATTGCCACCGCGCCTACCCGCTGGAATTTCGATTTGACAAAAACAAAGACAAAGGCCAACAAAAGGCTTCCAAGAATAATGTTCCCTCCCCAGCCGCTCAAGCTTAAGGTATTGATATTAGGAAACCATTCTGCACCAAAAGCACTCCAAACCAATAAGGCTCCCAAAACCACAATGCTTGGAAGAAAAATACGGGCGGCGGGTTCATCGGCAAGAAAATAATTGCGTTTGTGCAACCAACCTATTTCGGTTAGGTAGTGCAAGGGCCCTAAAACGGCATACGAGAATAAAAACAATTCAAAGGGCAGTACATAGGCCAAGCCCAAACTTAATGCCATCAGGCCTATGTTAAGCCAATCTATTGTTTTGGTATTCATAGAATTGAATTTAACCGAAGGTAGGTAAGCCTGGATTGTTGTTTAAAATTGATTCCAGCGCCGCTATTGCCTCTGAATTCAATTTTTCGGTATGTTGAAGGGTTGCCAGGTTTTCACTTAACTGTTCAGGTTTGGTTGCCCCCAAAATAACGGTACTCACATTTTGATTTTTTAGGCACCAAGCAATGGCAAGTTGGGGCAGGCTCATTTGTAGTTCAGAAGCTAATTCCCCGATTTTTTTAACCTTCTGAATTTTAGCCTCGGCCGATTCTCCAGTCAGCATGTCTTTTAGCCATTGCATATCTGCCAAGTCGGTTCTTGTTCCTCCGGGCGCGCCCTGGTTGTATTTTCCGGTTAACAATCCACTTGCCAAAGGCGACCAAATGGTGGTACCCATTCCAAGGCGGGAATACAAATTACGGTACTCACGCTCTACCCTTTCCCGATGAAACATATTGTATTGGGGCTGTTCCATGGTTGGCGGTATCAAATGATGCTGCCGGGCGATGGCATGGGCTTCCACTATATCGGCGGCTTCCCATTCGCTGCTACCCCAATACAGTATTTTCCCTTGACGAACCAAGGTATCCATGGTATAAACCGTTTCTTCTATGGGCGTATTTTTGTCAGATCTATGGCAAAAATACAGGTCTAGATATTCTACCTGAAGACGTTTTAAAGCTGCATGACAGGCTTCTGTTACATGCTTCCGATTTAAACCGGTTTGGTTAGGATGGCTGCCCCCCCAGTATACTTTTGAGGAAACCACAAACCGATCTCTCCCCCATCCCGATTGCTTTAAAATTCGGCCCATTACTTCTTCCGACTTTCCATGGGCATACACCTCGGCATTGTCGAAAAAGTTGACTCCCAAATCAAAAGCCTGATGCATCAGTTTTTTGGCCGTTTCATCTGAAATTTGATGACCAAACGTAACCCAACTGCCAAACGATAGGGCAGAAACCTGCAATCCTGATTTTCCTAATCTGCGGTATTCCATACTCAAAAGTAAGAAGGTTTTTAGGTTTTACTCTATTGAAAAAACAAAGGATGTCGGAACCAAGGTCCAGCAACTCTGCGCTTCTACCTTCAGAAATGTATCTTTGATGAAAATTTTACAACATGAAGTCCATCCAAACCTATTTAAACATTGCCTTAGGCATTGCCGTAGCTGTTTTGTTTTTCTTGCATTTTAAAGGCGCAGAAGGCAATGGCAAGGCCATTGGCGCCTCGTTGACCGACTCTTTATCAAACCCCGGTCAAGGCCTTAAAATAGCTTACGTAAATGGAGACAGCATGATGTCTAGCTACGGCCTAATGAAAGACCTTGAAGCAAAATTCATTCAAGATAATATGGTCAGGGAGTCCAAACTAAAATCTGCCCAAACCAAACTTGAGCAGCAATACCGGAATTATCAAAACGAGGTTAGCACCCTAACGGCTCGTGAGAGGGGCAAAAAAGAAGAACAACTTCAGTTGGCCCAACAACAATTGATGGCCGATCAGCAAGAACTTAGCCAAAATGCCGCCATGCAAGAAGCCGAAATGTACGAGCAGATTCAAGACAGCCTTCAAGCATTTTTCAAGGAATTTGGAAAGGAGTTGGGGGTTGATTATGTCTTGGCCACTCAAAAAGGCTCTGGAATTCTGTTTACAAATCCTTCATTGGATGTTACCGGCCCTGCTATCGAAAGGTTAAACCAACGCTACCAAGCCGGAAAAGCGAAGTAATGCGTATGGCCATCGTCCCCTTGCCCTGTTCTCTTTTACGCTTTCCCCTTTTGATTTTAGCCCTTTTTACCTATTTAATGGGGGCATCTTCAGGGTTGAATTCTCCTCCATCTTATTGGCAACTTGAAGTTCATTATTCCATGTCGGTGATGCTTGATACCTCCGATCACAAATTAACTGGATCGCAGAAGCTTAGCATAAAAAACACCTCGCCCGATACCCTAAACGAGCTGTTTTATCATTTGTACTACAATGCATTTCAACCGGGTTCGGCCATGGATGTGCGCAGCCGTAGTTTGCCCGATCCCGACCGAAGGGTTGGCAGCCGTATTCAAGGCTTAAGCCCTGAACAAATGGGTTACCAACGCATTATTTCGGTAAGCCAAGAACGGAGCCCAATAAAATCCTTCTCCGTTGTAGGCACCATAATGCACCTTCCGTTAAGCAAACCGCTTTTACCCGGTGAAGAAACCCAAATTGAACTGCAATTTGAGGCGCAGATTCCGGTTCAAATTCGCAGAACAGGCAGGCACAACGCCGAGGGCATCGATTTTTCAATGACCCAATGGTATCCGAAACTTGCAGTGTACGATGCCAACGGCTGGAATACTGACCCTTACGTGGCCCGTGAGTTTTATGGGAATTTTGGAACCTTTGAGGTGAACTTGAAAGTTCCTCAAAACCAGGTTGTGGCAGCCACCGGACTCCTTTTAAATCCGGAGGAAGTAGGCCATGGGTATTCTTCCATTTCAAAGCCTTCCAAAGGCTGGTTGACCTATAAATTCAAGGCAGAAAATGTACATGATTTTGCTTGGGCCGCCGACCCCGACTACAAGCACGACACCCTTCGTGTACCAAATGGTCCTTTGCTCAGATTTTTCTATCAATCCGATTCGACCTATGCGAATTGGCAGGCCTTAAAACCATATTGCCAGCAATTGTTTGAACGCATGTCGGCAACTTTTGGCCCCTACCCTTATCCCGTTTTCAGCTTTGTTCAAGGCGGCGACGGTGGCATGGAATATCCTATGCTTACCTTGATTACTGCCCGCGGAAACTTAGATGGTTTGATTTCTGTTTCGTTCCACGAGGCCATCCACAATTGGTTTTACGGACTTTGGGGGTTTGATGAAGGAAAATACCCCTGGATGGACGAAGGGTTTACCCAATATGCCACAGAATATATGATGCATGCCATCCGTAAAGACGAACACCCTAGAAAATCCATTTTAGAAACCTACAAAATGCTGCTCGCTACGCCAAACAGGCAACCCCTAAGTACGCATGCGGATTGGTATTCTACCAACAGAGCCTACAGTTTATCTTCGTACATCGGCGGAGCTGCATTTTTAGAACATCTTACTTATTTATTGGGAGAAGAACGCATGCCCCAATTTTGGAGAGATTTTTACCGAGATTGGAAATTCAAGCATCCAAATCCCGAAAACCTAATTAGAACTGCCGAAAAAGTAGGCGGCATGGAATTGGATTGGTTTTACAGGGAGTTCATTTATTCCACCCATACCATAGACTATGCTGTGGATTCTGTTTGGAAATCAGGCAATGGAATTAAAATCAGGCTAGAAAACAAAGGGAGTTTTCCTATGCCCCTGCGCCTACGAATTGGTTTGAAAGACGGGAATGCTCAAAACATCTTGATTCCACTTGATGTTCAGCGGCTGAAATCCATTCTTGACCCAGAACTCAGAACCCTTAGTACATCTGCCCCGCTAAAGGATTGGGTATGGGTAGAATCTACCTACACGTTTGAGCTTCCTATTGGTTTTCAGAATGTTCAGTCTATAACCATTGACCCCGATGGATATTTGGCCGACATAGACCTTGAAAACAACGTTAAAATTCTGCCTTGAACCAAGCTTTACTGCTACCTTTGATGCATAGGTAAACCGGTATGAAAAAAATCCACATCGTTTTAATTCTTATCGTGGCAGCTGCCATTGGTGTTGTTATGGTTGCCCTGGGCAATTCTGATTCGTATGCATCTTTTGCCCAAGCCATTGAAAACCCCTCAAGAACCTATCACGTAGCAGGCAAATTAGAGTTAAACGAACCCATGGTGTACGACCCCCACACCGAGGCCAATCTATTTACCTTTACCATGGTTGACAACGACGGAAAAAAATGCAGGGTTGCCCTACACAAACCCCGCCCCCAAGATTTTGAACGGTCTGAACAAATTGTGGTCATAGGTCAAATGGAAAACGATGTTTTTCAAGCAAAAGACATTTTAACAAAATGCCCCTCTAAATACAACGACGCCCCCACCCAAACTGTGGAATTGTGAACAGCTCTGATTTTTTAAACGAACAGCTTTGGCCCGGGCAACTGGGGAACGTTCTTATCCTCCTTGCCCTTTGCTCGGCCGTTTTCGGTGCCATTGCTCATTTCAGGTCAACCATTTACAATCTAGATTTAACCTGGAAAACCTGGGGCAGAATCGCCATGCTGGTTCATAGCAGCTCCGTTTTTGGCATCGTTGCCCTGCTCTTTGGCATTATGCTGACCCGGCAGTTCGAGTATTACTATGTTTGGAAGCACACCAATACTGCCTTGCCTCAATCGTACATTTTTGCTGCATTTTGGGAAGGACAAGAGGGCTCATTTTTGCTTTGGGCCTTTTGGCATGCGGTTATAGGATTGGTTTTTCTGCACAAGGCTTTCCGTTCGAATTCTGGGGTAATTGCGACCCTGCTTTTGGTTCAAGGGTTTTTAATGACCATGCTGCTTGGCCGAATTGTTTATTTGCCTGATTTGGGCATCGATTTCAACATCGGCTCCTTCCCATTTGGTTTAACTAGGGAACATCCAACCCTAATGAACGCTCCATTTACAAAGCTGCCAGATTACTTATTGAATCTGGACGGCCGGGGCTTAAATCCAGCCCTTCAAAACTACTGGATGACCATTCACCCCCCTACCCTTTTTCTGGGTTTTGCTCTTACCACCATTCCTTTTGGATTTGTTATCCAGGCTTTAATTCGTCGAGATTTTAGCTCTTGGTTCCGAAATGCCTTGCCTTGGGCCTTTTTGGGAGTTGGTGTTTTGGGTGCCGGCATTCTAATGGGTGGCGCCTGGGCCTACGAAGCCCTAAGTTTTGGTGGTTTTTGGGTTTGGGATCCCGTTGAAAATGCTTCGCTTGTTCCTTGGCTGCTGTTGACCGCCGGCGCGCACATGCTGCTGATACCCAAAAAAACCAAAATCGTGCTGACCCTGGCCTTTGTATTCTTAATACTAGGTTTTATTACGGTTTTGTATTCTACCTTCCTAACCCGCAGTGGCGTTCTGGGCGATGCCTCTGTGCATTCGTTCACCGATTTAGGATTGACCGGGCAACTTCTTCTGTTCTTGTTTTTCTTTATGGCTCTTCCTGTGTACCTGGTTTTACCAAAACGGCAACGTTTTGTGTATCTGATTGCCTCCATCACCTTGCTCGCTTTTGGTTTTAGTAGCCAATTTTCGTCCATTTCAAATGCCTTGTGGACCTTGTTTGGTTTGCTTTCGTTTGGTTTGGGAATTTTCAGTTTAAACCAGCGAATCAATCCAAATACCCCTAGCTTAGAAGAAAACGTTTGGTCGCGCGACTTCTGGATGCTAATGGGAGCTCTTGTTCTAACGGTTTCGGCCCTTCACCTTACTGTTGAAACCTCCAAACCGGTCATTAATAAACTTACGGGAACGTCTATGGCCGTGGGCGACGTGGCCGCCTACAACGCGGTGCAATGGTGGTTCGGTTTGCTTCTGTCCATTGGAATGGGCGTTGTGCTCTATTTGATGTACGGCAAAAAAACAGTTCAGGGCCTAGCCAAAGAACTCGGCAGAGTTGCTTTGGTCGCGGTAGCCCTTACCTTGGTTAGCTTCTCTTTGTACCCCAACATGAAAGTGATGCCCGATGCGCTTCTTTTGTTGGGCGGCTGGTTTGCCTTGGCCTCAGGTTTCTTGTTTGTGGCCAAATTCATCAAAAAACACCCCTTGGCAGCGGGTGGCGGTTTGGCCCACGCTGGTTTTGGGCTGCTGATGGTTGGCATTGTAATTAGCATGGGCCAACAACAAAACGTGTCGAAAAACCAAAACGAAATCAACCTGAAGGCATTAAACGAGGAGTTTTCAAACAACGAACACGTTATGCTGATGAAAGGCGATTCGGTACGCATGGCCAACTATACTTTGGTATTTGCCAACGATACCTTGAACGGCTCGTTCGCCGAATACCAAATAGATTACTATTCCCATTCGGATGGGAAAAACGAAAAGAAGTTTAGCCTAAACCCCCGAATTATTTTAAGCCCCAGCATGGGGAACGTGGCCGAACCCGCCACCCGCCACTTTGTAACCCACGACGTGTTTACGCATATTTCCTATGTGGACCTGGAAAACCTAAAGCGAAAATCGGCAGGAATCGCTGCCCCAGAATACGAAGAACCCCAGCATTTTGAACTGAAAATTGGCGATACCGTTTATTCCTCAAACGCTTACATTGTGGTTGAAGGAATCGCCTCAGATCCCAGAAATGCTCAAAGCGAAACCGACCCCAACAACCTGAATCTTAACTTATACCCCACCTTCACCGTTCGCGACCTGCAAGGAAACATCGATACCGTAAAACCCGCCTTTTTAATTCAAGGCCTCTCCCTGCAAACCATTCCCGACACTGCAAAAGGCAACGGATTGGTGATAGAAGTTAAAAAAATAAATCCAAAAACCTCAACCATCGAGGTGGAAATGCAACGCAAAAAATACCAAAATCAAGATGATTTTATCATTATGAAAGCGGTGATATTTCCTTGGATTAAATTGCTGTGGGCCGGTTGCTTTTTGATTGCGATTGGCAGCCTAATGGCCGTAGCTGAACGCTTCAATAAAAATGGGCAGGCTTAGTTTCATCGGAACCGGAAACCTCTCTTGGCATTTAAGTCAGGCCCTTTTTCAAGCAGGCCATACCGTGGTAGAATTTTGTGGACGCCAACCCGAAAAAACCCAAGTTTACGCCGCCCGTGTCGATGCTCAGCCCATTGACCACCCCTCCCTGATGGATTCCAACTTGGATTTCATCTTTATCTGCGTTTCCGATTCGGCCATTGCTGAAGTTAGCTCCCAATTGAATCCAAGCAAGGCAATTCTGGTGCATTGTTCTGGAAGTACACCCCTAAACCACCTAAATGGAGAAAAAACAGGAGTTTTCTACCCTTTGCAGTCCTTCCGCACCGAAACGGTAGTCCGCTGGAGGGAGCTGAATATTTTGCTGGAAGGAAACACCCTTGAAACCACCGAAGCCTTGTTCAACCTTGCTTCATGCCTTGGCGCTTCTACCCAAGCCACCACCGAAACAGATCGGCAGCGCATCCATTTGGCGGGTGTGTTGGCCTCTAATTTCGTGAACCTTCTTTGGCAAAAAGCACAAGAACTCTGCATGCAATCGGGCATGGACCCAGAACTGCTGCACCCTTTAATGGAAGAAACCCTGAACAAAGCTGTGCAAATGGGTTGCACAGAAGCCCAAACCGGCCCTGCTTTGCGCCGCGACAACCAAACCTTGTTGCTGCACGAAACCATGTTGAACATGCAGCCCCCCTGGGACGAAGTGTACCGAATTCTGAGCCAAGAAATTGCCAAACGACACCCGCTGCATTCCCAAAGCTAAATCCAACCCAATGGGCAACATTGAATTAGAAAACGGGAATGAGGAATCCCAAAACCCGTACCTACCCTTACTTCAAGCCCAGCAGAAGTATTTCAGGCAACAATGCAGCAAACCCCTTCAAAGCCGCAAAGCGGTGTTGCAAAAATTCGCTTCGCTGCTAAAAGAAAAGGAATCGGATTTGTTTGAGGCAATTCATTCCGACTTCCATAAATCGGCCTTTGAAACGTACGCCGCCGAACTGGGATTCCTTCAGCATGAAATTGCTTTCGCCTTAAAGCACTTAGATACCTGGGCAAAACCCAAACGGGTGGCCCATGGTTTGATCAATTTTCCCGGCCGAAGCTATGTGCTTTCTCAACCCCTGGGCTCTGCCCTAATCATAGGAGCCTGGAATTATCCGTACCAAGTTACTCTGTTGCCCGCCATTTCTGCCTTGGCCGCCGGCAATACGGTGCTAATAAAACCCAGCGAATTGGCCCCGGCAACCGCAGCAGCCATGAAGCAGCTCATCAATACGAACTTCCCGGCCGAATTAATCCACGTGGTTGAAGGGGGAGCCACAGAAACACAGCAATTGGTTGATTTACCCTGGAATTCCATCTTTTTTACCGGCAGCACCCGGGTAGGCCGTGAAATTTACCAACGGGCGGCCAAAAACCTGACTCCCGTTACATTGGAATTGGGAGGAAAAAGCCCCGCCTTCGTTTTAAAAGACGCGAACCTAAAGGATGCAGCCAAAAAAATAGCCTGGGCAAAATGCCTGAACGCCGGGCAAACCTGCGTGGCTCCCGATTTTGTGTGGGTTGAAGCTGAGGTTCGTTCAGCGTTTATAGAAGAACTTTGCCAAGCCTTCGAAGCCTACCCGACAGCCCCAGACCAGGCCAACGACCATTACGTTAAAATAATTTCAAAGCGGCACACCGAGCGCATGGCTTCGCTTTTGGACCCCAAGCAGGTTGTTTTTGGCGGTCAAATTGATGTAGATCAGCGGTTTGTGGCGCCCACCCTGCTGCATCCGGTAGCCTGGGAAGACCCGGTAATGCAGGAAGAAATTTTCGGGCCTTTGCTGCCCATTATGGAATTTGAAAATTTAGAAGCGGCGTTAAATCAGGCTCTGCAGCAGCCTTCGCCCTTGGCTTGCTATGTTTTTTCGACCGATTCAAGGCGCATTCGGCAAATTCTAGACACCCTTCCCTTTGGCGGCGGCTGCGTCAACGATTGCTTGATGCACCTGGCCAATCCGCGGCTTCCCTTCGGCGGAGTGGGCCACAGCGGCAGCGGGCGCTACCATGGCGAGGCCGGTTTCCGCACCTTTTCGCACGAAAAAAGCATCGTCGAAAAATTCGGTTGGTTCGACGCGCCGGTCCGCTATCCGCCCTACTTACCGTGGAAATGGAAGGTGCTGCGCCGGCTTCTTCCTTGATTTTTTTTTGGGGCGCCAATTCCCGATTGAACCGGCAGGCATGCCCGTTCAAAGCTAGGGAAACCCCGGCGAGGAGGCGACGCGAGGAGCCACCGCAGACGGCTGGTTTCCCAGCTCTGAACTGGCATGCCTAAAGGTGAAAGCGGGAATAGGCGCCCAACTTAATCCCCAAAAATTAAGCGTACTTTTGGGCATGCATCCGGTGTTTTTTGGGCAGGTGAATCAGAATCGGGCCGAACTTTCGCTGCCCGATCGGCAGCATGCTGGCCGTGTGCTGAGGCTTAGGGCCGGTCAGCTGATTGTGCTTTGCAATGGCCGCGGACAGGCTTGGGAAGCCGAACTGCTGCCTCAGTTTGCCCAAACCGGGGAACTGAAAATTCAGCGCGAACTGCCTCCGCAATCCCAACCCGGACTTTGGCTGGGAATAGGAATGCTGCACAAAGCCGACCGCATGGAATGGCTGGCAGAAAAAGCGGTTGAACTTGGTATTCAAGGACTTATACCACTGCGCAGCGAGCGTGCACAGGCCTACCGATTTAACCAAGAACGCCTACAAAAAATAATGGAAGCCGGCATGAAGCAGTCGCAGCGGTTTTGGCTGCCCAAGCTGCTGCCGCCCATGAGCATTGCTGAACTTTGCCAACAAGAATGGCCTGCCCACCGCCGATTTGCTTACTGCAGCGAAGCCAAACAGCAGCCTGAAGAGTGGCCCGAGGCAGCCGCCGAAGGCATAGGACTGATTGGTCCGGAAGGCGATTTTAGCCCAGCAGAAATAGATTTACTGCTTCAAAACAACTTTAAACCACTAACGCTGAGCGCCTTTCGACTTCGCAGCGAAACGGCGGCACTAACCATGCTCTGCAAATGGAACCAGGCCGAAGGGCTGGACCGTGTTGGCATGCAAAACCCCTTGCTATGAACTCTTTTTTTAACCCGGAACGGCCCGGAAAATTGCCATCTACATCCTCAACCCAGCAACGCATGGAATTTGAGGTAGATTACGACCGAATTGTGTTTTCAAGCCCCTTTCGTTCACTTCAAAACAAAACCCAAGTGGTTCCGCTGCCCGAACATGATTTTGTGCATACGCGCCTTACACACAGTTTAGAGGTGTCGAGCGTGGCGCGAAGCCTAGGCCGTCAGGCCGCCTTTGCCCTGCAGCAAAATGGAATTGAAATTGGTTCCAACCCTTCGGAATGGGGTGCCATTGCCGCGGCCGCAGCCCTGGCGCACGACATTGGCAATCCGCCATTTGGGCATGCCGGAGAACTCGCTTTGAGCGAATGGTTTCAGCGCAACAGCTTGCCGGATGTAAGCCCAGAAGAATCGGCCGACCTGCAAAGTTTTGAAGGAAACGCCCAAGGCTTTAGACTTTTAACCCAACGAAAGGACCTGAAACCCACCTTTGCCACCTTGGGTGCTTTTACCAAGTATCCCTGCCCTTCGCTGTTTGAAGGGCGAGATTCCCGGAAAAAAAGCCAGAAAAAATTCGGGTATTTTCAATCGGAAAAGGCTATTTTTCAAGAAATGGCCGATGCCCTTGAACTACAGCGGCATGCAGGTTCTACCGAAGCCCGAATGAGGCATCCGCTCTGCTGGCTTGTGGAAGCAGCCGATGATATCTGTTACTTAATTATTGATTTGGAAGATGCCGTGCGCATGGGTTTGGTTGGAATTGGACAAATGGTGGAATTGCTGGAGCCCTTGTTGCCCGAAACCGATAGTTTGAACGAATCGTTTCAAAAACGAAGCCTAGACGAAAAAGCAGGTTTGCTGAGGGCCATGGCCATTCGGGAACTGATAGTTCAGTTTACCCAGGCTTATGTTCATCATTTTGAGGACTTAAAATCGGGCAGTTTGGACAGTTCGTTGGACAAATTGGTAGAAAAATCTGGGGCGTTGGCTCATTTGTCTTCTTTTTCGGCAAGGCATATTTACCAAAGCGAACGGGTTTTGGAATTGCAGGCCGCAGGGTTTGAGCTGCTGCCCAAACTAACCGGAATGTTTATGGAAGCTGCTTTGGATCAAAGGCAGGGACGAAAAAGCAGTTCCGGTCGATTGCTCAACCTTTCGCGCATGTTGCCCTTTCAAGTGCAGGCCGAAGACAGCAATTACACTCTAGCTCGGCAGGTTTTAGATTGCATATCGGGATTTTCAGACCGAAAGGCCATGGACGTGTACCAACGGATTTCGGGGATTCGGATGGGGTATTGAGGGGGTGATTGAAACCAATTCCAATCCTCAAGGAACCACAACCTGAACCTCGGCCATTCCCATGTTAAAGTAGGCATCAAAAACCAGAAGGCGCAAATGGTAATTGCCTGGGGCAGCCGCCGAGGGAATGCTCAGGTTGCTTAAGTTCAAAACGCCGGTAGCTGGGTCGTACAAAGAAAGCGAACTGCCCAATTGAACAGCATTGTAGTCGGCAACATCAAACTCTTCTTGGCTGCTTAATTTTTCTAAAACAACCTCTACCCTATTCAATTCACCTGCTGCGGTTCCATCTGAAAGCACGTCGCTCACGTTGGCCAAAACAACAAAGGGCGAAGCCAGGTTGGCATTGGCTTGGGGTGATTGAACGGCCACAACAGGAGCAATTGTATCGGTTTCGTCTTTTAAAATCAAGGGGAAATATGATAAAGATTCGTTGCCGTTTTTATCTAAGCAATACACTGTAAAATGGTAAGGACCAGGCAGGTATCCTTTGGGAATGTGAACGTAAAAATCAATGGCATCGGAAGTTCCAGAAATGGAGCCAATTATTAAGGAATCCCATTTGGCCAGAGCATCTTGAGGCTTCCCATGGTTGTGCCCATCGTGGTTGCTGTGAATATCTATTTTGAATTGATTCAAGGCCACGTTGTCCGAAAATTGAATCACAACATGAATGGAATCCCCCATGAACTTACTGGTATAGATTTCGTCGTTTGGGAACTGTATGGACGGCGGCATATCGTCAACGCTGCAAGCGAAGAAATTGACACTAAGCAAGGCGGCTAGAAAAAAACCCGGTGTTTTCATGGCGATTTTAATTTGTGATGTGATTGTAGAAATGTAAAAATAGCAGAAAGTTGAAGGTTTCGGCCCGGTTCGGGAATGTTAATAAATCGGTATCGGTTTTGGTGCACAAAATAACGTTGGTCCAACAGGTTTTGAACTTCAACACTTAACCTAAGCTCAAGGGTTTTATACCTTAAGGTTGCACCAGCAGCCAATCCGCCAATGGCATAGCCAGGCGTTTTTTTTTCGTTGCGCGCTATGGCCTCTTGAGGTGCAGCCAACAATACCGTGGCGCGAACATAGGGGTGCTCTATCCAGCTTAAATCTGGGAAGTGATGCTCGAATTCGGTTTGCAGATTTACCGGAGGAATAAAAGGCAGGGGATATCCATTGCTTACATTAAACCCAAAAACCCCATCGGCCACCAGCTTTAAATTCCAGCGGCTGTTCCAATGAACATCCAACATGCATTCGGCTCCGGTTTGCAGCGCCTGGGCCTGAGCATATCGATACAATTGCCCCGCCTCCGGGAGTGGAGAGAAAGTCCCAGTGGGCTCTAAAAATATATACCGATCGAAGTAATAGAAAAAGGGCGATGCGGTAAAATGAACCTTTCTATTTTGAAATTCGTAGCTAAAATCCAACTGAATACCCCGTTCTGAATTCAAGCTGCTGTCGCCCATTTCATGCCTAAAAGTTCCATGGTGAATCCCATTGGCTGCCAATTCAGGAACGGTTGGTAAGCGGAAACTGCTGCCCAAATTCCACCGAACCAAAGCGCGTTGACTTATTTCACGGGTAAGACCAGCCGAGGCACTCCAATTTGCATAGGTCCTGCTCATTCCTAAATTCATTTTCAGGGTATCGGTGGGCTGCAAAGCCATGTTGTACACTACTTGGTTGAATTCCGGAACTGTTTGAAATGCTGCATCGCCCCGAAGTCCAAAATGAGCATGCCATTGCCCTGAAAAACTGCGCTTAAGCTGAGCCCACAAACCAGCCTGGGCTGTGCGAAAATTGGGCAGCAAATACCGAAATCCCTGAACAAGATTCTCTTGCCATTGCCCATTGCTGCCCGCTACCAAATGCCAATTTTCTATGGAACGTGAGTACCGAATATTGTATGAAAAGGTACTCAACTCAAATCCATGCTCTATAAACTGGTGTTCTGGAAAATAAACGGAATGGGCTTGAGGGTCTGAGAATTCCCGCCGGATGTTTCTCTGGAAACCCAAATCGGTTTCAAGCCATGCATTCCCCAATTTTATTCTCTGGTTGTAAATAACCTTGTGGTGTTGAATCTGCTGAAACGGGAAATCAATGTCGCTCAAATTGGCGTCATCGGAAAGCGTGTATGCGGTTGGAATCCCATAGGCCCCCGAAAAGAAACCCATTTGCTGATCCACCAAACTGTACGTCAAGAGTCCATACCCATTGCGACCAGAATGCCCAACGGAAGCCGAATAATACCGGTCCCGACCGGCTGTATTTTTCAGCTTCCCTCCTTCAATTGGCAGAAGAAATCCATTGTACAAAAAAGAATCTGCCGGAACCCGGTAATCTTGATAATCTTGCCTGCTGTGCCGAACAGCAAAAAACCAATGGGTGTTAAGACGGGTTTTTAACCCATAGCTTTGAGCATGCAAGCCATTTACCGTTCTGTATTGCTGCGTAATTTGGGCCTGGGTTGATGAAGGAGAATTCCAATCTGGCGGTCGAAACAGCAAAACACCACCAACGGCATCTGAACCATAGGCCAAAACCGAAGGGCCTTTTATCAATTCGGCATGTTCAACCGCAAAACCATCTATTTCAAGACCATGGTCCCAGCCCCATTGTTGCCCCTCTTGCTTTATGCCTCGATCAACCACCGCCACCCGGTTAAAGCTGAACCCTCGAATTATGGGCTTGGCTATTCCGGTTCCCGTACCCATGGCATTCATTCCTGGCAATCCATCCAACTGTTGAACCAAGGTCTGCCCTGAATGCGATTGCAGATATTCGGTGGTAGCAAATTCTATTTTTAAGGGGGACTCCCGACTTGGTTCATTGAAAATACCATCTTCCAAAACAAATTCTTTCAGGTGATGTTGGGTCAAGGCTAAAACCACATCAAAAACAACCTCTTTTCCGCATTGGTGCCGAAACTCCAATCTGGAAGAAGAATACCCAGAAGCAGCCACATGAAGGTGATAATTGCCGGGAGATATCTTTTCAAATCGCAGAAATCCAAGAGAATCCGTTAAGCCCGGTATATGAAGTTCATGCAACTCCACTTCAACCAAAGGCAGGGGTTTGTGGGCTTCGTCCCAAACCCTAATTTGAACCGAACACCCATTTTGAGCCCCTAGGTTTTGTAAAAAATAGAAAACCAAACCCCAAAAAACAAGGAGACTCAAAAAACAAAACCCTTTTTTCACATTGTCGATGTTGCCTCAATTGGAACTCTGCAAAATTAAGGAAATTGCAACTTTATTGCAAATCTTGTTGGAAATCTTGAGCCCAAAATCCGAACTCTGGCCCTAAATTAAACAACAAATCAAAGGTTGAGGCTTCGGGAACAAACCCAATCAAATCATCAAACATTTGCCGATACCGAACACCTATGGGCAGCCCTGCAGATTCAATGAGGGGAAAACGGGCATCGAAATCGGGCACAGTTAAAATTTCAATGTTCAAACCCAACCGTTTTTGGGCCCATTTCATTAGAGTTTGGTTAAGCAGGTACAAGGGTTTTGGCTGAGCATGCCAAATTTCCATAAATTCAGGAAACAGCTCATCAAAATAGGGCGTTCTGGAATAATTTGTAGTCAAAGCCATAGGCAAATCGCGCATGCTTGGTTGGGTCCAATCCAAGGCGATGCCCGCAACCGACCTTCCTTTGTTCCTTCCGCCTAGCAAACTCAAGGAATACGATTTAGGCCCTTGGGCGGTTGTTAAAATACAACGGCGCTGCACCGAACGGTAATCAAAAGGAACTTCAGAATCAATCCGAAGCGTTGAAAAACCGGCAGCCTGAATCCACCAATCGGCAGAGGGCATAAAAACGGGCGAACAATACCCTATCGGCATCTAATTGGGTATATAAAAAAGACGGTCGGTTCTAAGCTGCTTGAAAATACTGCCTGAACGATCCCCATCTAAAGAAAAAACAACAATCCACGGCGTTCCTTTTATGTGGTCCTCTGGAACTGGCCCCCAAAAGCGGCTGTCTAAAGACCCGTGTCGGTTGTCGCCCATAGCCCAATAGTAGTTCTGTTCAAAGGTGTATTTGCTGGCTTTTTGCCCATCAATATAGACTACTCCTTCTCGAACTTCTACATTCTTTTGTTCATAGGCCCGAATGATTCGCTGGTACAATACCAAATTTTCTTTGGTCAATTCTATGCTCATTCCTTTGGCAGGAATCACAAAAGCAGCCATTTGATCAACAGAATTGTTCACCGATATATGATTGGGCCAAATTTGAAAATTGTGTTCAGGAGCATAAACCATTTGAACAACACTGTCGATGCTGGGCAAACCACGTAAATAGGCCACTTGCTTTTGATTTAGGTTTAATAAATAGAAACCGACCCCATTTGAATCAGTATAGGTTCGGAATCCCATTGCGTCGTCGTTGGAAAAGTAGAACGCCCTTAATTCGGTTTTCACCATTTCAGTTAATGCCTGTTTGGTGTACACCTTGTGGTGGTGAACAAGCATTTCAGGATTTTTTTGTGGTTTTCCATTAATGAAAATCTGACCTTGCCGAATTTCAAACCGATCGCCAGGCCCGCCAACACACCGTTTTACAAAATTCTCGCACTTGTCTATGGGCATATGCATTACCTTATATTCCGACAAAAAGGCTTCTCTAGACTGGCTCAAAAGCAATTCAAAGTCACTCTCCGAAAGGGTACTCGGATCAATACGCCTTTGGCTCAATTCCTGCCCAGCAATCATATAAATCTGGTCATAATAACTAAACGCTTTCAAAACGGGATCAACCACCATCGTATCGTTTACCGGAAAATTAAACACAATGATGTCTCCACTTTTTGGCGAAGTCCAACCCGGCAAACGCCAGTCTGGTCCTTTCCACCATTCTAAAAAGGAAGGGGTTGTGGCTGTAAACGGCAAGGAGTTATGAACAAATGGAAAGGTCAGCGGCGTTAACGGCACCTGCGCCCCATACGACATTTTACTGACCACCAGAAAATCTCCGGTCATCATTTCGTCTTCCATCGATGCCGAAGGAATGCGAAATGGTTCGGCCAAGTAGGTTTTTATGATGGTGGCTACCACTACTGCGAACAAGATGCTTTCTACCCAATCTCTCACGGTATTTGGCATTCGAGGGGGTTGATTTTCTGTTCCAAAATAGGCTTCCTTCTTGGCTACCTGAGGAATGTAATAAGGGTACAGTAAGCAGTATTTCCATAACCTTTGGCTATCAAATATTCCAAAACTCCGAAAAAAGGCCACCGCGTAGGCGAAGAACACAATCAGGTTTAGGCCGGGAGCCAACAAGCCTATGGACCAATACCAAGGCCGCCCTACCCTTTTGCTGAGTAACACGTAATTGTACATCGGAACCAAGGCCTTCCAACCTCCGTCGCCGGTTTTATTGAACATTAAATAAAGCCCGTAATGAACAGGTATCAGTGTCAGGGCAAAAAAGCTGAAAAATCCCATAGTGCTAAAATTAGGCGCAAGTTACGTGTCTGATTTGACAGCCGATGCGGGTTTAACCAATAAAATGTTGTTTTCCTGTTGAACCACCTGAACAGCTTGCCCCCTTTCTATCCAACCACTTACAGATCTAGCCTCCCAATCTTTACCATCCAAATCAACCATACCTCCGGGGCGTAGCGGGCCCATGGCTATTCCCATCTTCCCATTCAAACTTGAGTCAAGGGGTTGCGAACTGCGAAAGCCATCCCTACTTTTCAGTTCCGACACCACCGCAACCCCTCTAAAAAAGTTCGATTTCGGCAAGGTTTTTAAGGCCAGCAGTGCCAATCCTAAACTACCCAGCAAGGCCAATACAACCACCCACATGGAACGGATCAACCCATTGGGGTCTGGAGCCGATATACCCCAACCCGGCTCGGCCGGAAGATTGGCCGTAATGGATAAAACCAAAGAAAGCAACATCAACAATGCTCCCGCAATACCCGCAACCCCGAACCCAGGAATAACAAAAATTTCAAGCCCCAAAAGCAACAGTCCGGCCAAAAACAATAGAATTTCCCAATACATCGCCATGCCTTCCAAATAATTGGGGATAAAAAACAACAGAGCCGCAATCAATGCGGCCAACCCCGGAAAACCAACACCCGGCGATTGCAGTTCAAAAAATATACCCAATAAAATAACCGCAAGCAATATACCACTCACTTCAGGCCGTAAAAAAAACAATACCAAACTCCGCGCCCCTCCGGTTTCAAATTCCTTTTGCTCACTGTTTTCTAAGCCCTTGTCCCTAAGCAATTCCTGCAAACTCGAATACGTCCCGTCGCTAAAACCGAGATTCAAGGCCTCTGATGAGGTTAGGCTAACCACCTTTCCCGAATCATTCACTCCAGGCACAACGATACTTCCATCCACCATCGCCTCGGCAATGCTTGGATTTCGGCCTCGTTGCAAGGCTGTTTCCCGCATTTTTGCCCGCATAAACGACTGGTACTTTTCATCTACTTTTTCTCCGTCTGAGCCAACCACCGTGGCGGCCCCAATGGTAGCTCCCGGCTTCATATAAATTTTTGTACAGGCAATCGAAATAAAAGCACCCGCTGAGGCGGCGTTGTTTTCTATGTACACCCAAACAGGAATGGCTGAATTCAATAAAGCAGTTCGAATATCATCGGCGGCATCTACCGCTCCCCCATAGGTATCCATCTCAATCAATATCAAATCTGCATTCCATTCTTTGGCTTCCTCTAAACCATCTAATACTATTTTGCGCACCGGCTGAGCTATTTCTTGCTTTATTGGCAAACGGTAAATGCGCTGATAGGTCTGAGCGAATAATTGACCGAATCCCATCCAGCCAATCAGCAGAATTAATATACACCTAAGCATGGTCGATTGAATTTAACAGTTTCAGCATTTCCCGTTGAATGGGTTCTGATGAAGAGGCTACAATAGAGGTGCCAAGCAACCAATTCTGATCGCCCAAATGGCTGCAAACCACTCCGCCAGCCTCTTTAACAATCAATGCCCCTGCAGCTACATCCCAAGGTTTTAAGCCAAACTCGTAAAACGCCTCGTACCTTCCATCGGCTACATGCACCAAATCCAACGCAGCGCTCCCAAACCGACGCAAGCCCCGTGTTTTCTGCATGAATTTAGGAATGAGCTCACCTATATAGGTTGCCCTTTCAAATTGATTGACTGGAAATCCTGTTGCAATCAAGGCATCTTCAAATTCTGTGCACCTTGACGTTACTAACCGCTGCCCCTGACAATAAGCCCCCTTCCCAACCTGTGCCTCATACAATATACCCGGTTCAACATTATGAACAAAACCCGCCACAATCTCTCCACCTTCAACCAGCGCCACACTAATGGCATAATGAGGAATTCCATGTATAAAATTGGTGGTACCATCCAAGGGGTCCACCAGCCAATACGATGTGGTTGCTATGCCGTCTTTCCCTCCTTCTTCTCCCCAAAATCCAATTTTCCCATCCAACTCCAACAACCCTTTCCGCAATTGACTTTCTGCGTCCCTATCTACATACGAAACCAAGTCGTGAAGACCTTTTCGCTCTACATTGCCCGAATCAAACATCCTAAATGCATCAAAAAGGAAATCTGCAACCTCGTTTATGGTCAAACGAACTCCTTCCCAAAAAGCCTCCGGACGATTTACCATTTCAACAGGCTAGATTCCCATTTTTTAGCCATGAATACCCCCAAAGCACCCAAGGTAATCAAGGCAAAAGCGATCAATTCGGCTTGAGTCAAGTTCATACCCAGCATTTTGAACTCGGCATTCACTCTAATTTGCTCTATCAACAAGCGCTCAATACCGTTCAGCATTAAATACATGAAGAACATTTGCCCCGCCACCTTAAACCGATTTCGAAACAGCCACAAACCGATAAATAGCAAAGAGCCCATTAGAATTTCATACAGCATGGTCGGAAAAACAGGCAAGGGCAAACGTTTGCAATAGGTCATGTGCGGCGCACAATTTTCAATGTCGATGCCTTGCCGATTTACGTTGTGCGGAAAATCAAAAGCAAACATCCAATCCGGCAAAAAAGCCAAGGCCTCAGGCTTGGGAAAATAGGCATGGTCAACACCCTCAGGGGTTTCCGAATCAAAGTAATAATAGTACCCCGTTGACGCCAAATCGGCCTTAAATTGTTCGGCCGGCACCAAGGTGTACTTGCGTGCTTCATCAATCCTATACGCTGAATTTACAATTCCCCAATCTCCATCACCCGACAACAAACACCCCATGCGCCCCACCGCATAGGCCAATATCAAACCCGGTGCAACAGCGTCGGCCAAATGAATTAAGGCGAATTTGCGCTTGCGGGCAATGTACCAAACACCGAAAAAGCCTCCAATCAATCCCCCATAAAAGGTTAAGCCTGAAGTAGAAAAAAATGTGCCTATGGGATCTCTGAAAAAGTCGGCAGGATATTCCAAATTATGAAACACTTTAGCCCCTAAAATCCCAAAAATAGCCGCATACATGGTAATTTGGCCCACCATTTCATGCGGCCGAAGTTGGGTAATTTTTTCCTCTGGAACAGGAAGTTGTTTTCGCTTTACCTCCCTATACCTTAACCAAACAAAAACAGCCCCTACCGCCAAGCCTGCTGGCCAATTTCCCTCGAACGACAATATATATCCCTGGGGATTTGCCTTAAACAATTCAGCTTGGGTAACGAATCCAACCAATTTAAATCCAATAAAGAAGCCCGTTAAACCCTGCAATACCAAATCCAAGGCATTGGGACCCTCTCCGATTCTTTGTTTTATCGGAAATGCCTTGACTAAGCCTTGTTGTTCTTTCCGTTTCAGTTCTTGGCCTAACACCCATGCAGCAGCCAAAAAAGCCAAAGCCACCATCGCTCCAAACGACGGGGGAAATTCCAACGAAAAATGGGTTCCGAATAGGTAATTCAATACGTAGTTTAGCGTTGGAAACATACTTGGATTTATTAAGCCGTTACGGGTTTATTATCAATTACAAAATGTACATCAATTTCCATATGTCCCGATTGGGCATCCACTTTTAACAAGCGAATGTCTTGAAAACTGTGGCTGTACAACGGATCGTAGGGGGCCCTTACCCGAACATAATTTTCGGTATAGCCCAGCATGCTCCCATCGCTCTCGCTACCCTCCCACAATACCCTTCGAATACGACCTTCTTGTTTTGAATAAAAGCGGCTTCGCATTAAATCAGACTCCTGCCTTAACCGGTGGTTTCGCTTTTTTCGCTCGGCTACAGCCACCTTTCCATCCAAACGCAAGGCCGTGGTGTTTTCACGCTCGCTGTAGGTAAATACATGCAAATAATCCACAGGCAATCCCTGCAAATAGTTCAAGGTATCCTGAAATAAGGCATCGGTTTCGCCTGGAAATCCAACTATAACATCAACCCCAATACAGGCCTCAGGCATTAAGGACTTTATTAAATTCACCCGCTCAGTATACAATTCGGTTCTGTAACGCCGCCGCATCCGTTCTAATATCACATCGCTTCCCGACTGCAATGGCAAATGAAAATGAGGCACAAACCGTTGGCTCTGAGCCAAAAACTCAATCAAATTTCGGGTAAGCAAATTCGGTTCTATGCTTGATATCCTGTACCGAACATCCAAGTCCAATCCATCCAACTGCCTAACCAAATCCTCAAAATGCTCCCCCGTGGTTTTTCCAAAATCACCAATATTAACCCCAGTCAATACCAATTCTTTCACACCCTGTTTTGCGGCCTCTTCGGCTTGAAGTAAAATCTCTGATATGGCGGGATTCCGACTCCTGCCCCTAGCCAAAGGTATGGTACAAAAGGCACAGAAATAATCGCAACCATCTTGAACTTTTAAAAAGGTACGGGTTCGGTCTCCAAAAGAAAAGGAAGACACAAAATCACGCGTTTCTTTTATGTGGCTACGCTCAATTTTAGGCTTCGAGAAATGGGATTCCTCCAAAATAGAAACATACCGCTCTACCTCAAATTTCTCTTTGGCCCCAACAATTTTACTAACCCCAGGTATTTTTTCAATTTCTTGAGGTTTTAATTGAGCATAACAGCCAATCACAACCACCTTCGCTTCCGGATTCACCTGCAGGGCTTCTTCAACTACTTTCCTGCATTTTCGGTCTGCATGCTCGGTAACCGAACAGCTGTTAATTACATATAAGTCCGCCGAAGTTTGAAAATCCACACGCTCCACACCTGCCTCGGCAAGCTTTCTCGCCAAGGTTGATGTCTCGGCAAAATTTAACTTGCAGCCCAAGGTGTAATATGCCGCGGTTTTCATGCCCACAAAGGTAAGGCTTTATACTCTTACAGCTCAAATTGTTTGGAAATATAACCTTGCACTTCTTCTTGAGCCTGCCAAGGCAACATATGCCCTTTACCATCAATGCAAAGGCTATGCGCTCCAACCTCCGATACCTCCGCTCGCAGCATGCTCGGCTCCAGCAGGGCGTCTGCCGAACCATAAATGTAATGCACCTTTGCTGCCCATTTTTTAACGGTGGCTTTTTGGCAGCTGCGTTCCTTTAATCCGTTTAAGACGCGTTGTATTACCAAGGGATTCAATCCTTTCATTTGCCTCTTCATCAACCTTCCCTCGGGCCTTTTTAGCCATTGTGGCTCTGGCTGAAATAAAGTTTGAACAAACATCCGAAAATATGCCTCTGGGTTTTTACCCAACATCGCTATGGCCTGCTCTCTATTCTGTTTTCTTTGCTCCGTATCGGCTGCTGCATACGAATTTACCAACACCACTCCCTTTATCTGAGATGAATACCGGCTCAAATACTCTAGGGCCACATACCCTCCCATGCTATGACCAACCAACAAAAAAGGCCCCTGAAAATCACCTAGGTACGAATTCAACCAGGCGGCATACCCCACTAGGCTAAAGTCAAATTCAGCAGGTTGTTGATTAACTCCAAATCCCGGCAAATCTGGACATAAGGCCTGGCTAAAAGCTTCATGGCACTTCCAACCCTGCCACATCAACGATGATTCATTTAAACCATGAATCAATACAGGCACCACGTTCAATGCTATTGCTTTACGAAGGAAACCGTACCCAGGCCCGGTGTTGAATCCATCCACCGAATCAAATACCGCCCGGCCGGTATTCCATCAAGCGGTATATATCCAGGAACCGCTTTCATTTTTCCAGCCTGCAACCGCTGCCCTTGCATGCTTACTATTTCAAATGAACTTCCAGGCGCTACCCCGTCAATCCATAATTTCTGGCTTGCAGGATTTGGCCAACATTTTACCTGAACCTTTGCCATAGAAATACTAGAAACAGGAGCTTCTAAGGTTCCCGATAAAATTCCTCTTCCATGCGAAAACACAAACAGCCGCCCATCGCTGCGCATCCGAAGTTGGTGTATGCTAACCATGGGTATTTGATTTTCTGCCTGCCAATGTTGCCCACCATCTACCGTGTAATACAACCCATAATCGGTTGCCGCAAACAAAACCTGCTCGCTCCACGGACTAACCTCTATACTGTTCACCGGCAATCCCGAGGGGAAATCTCCAGTTATATTTGTCCAAATAGGACTTGCATTGGCCTGAGTCACTTTCCACATCATTGGGCCTGAACTGTAGGTGCTAAAACCTATAAACAAGGAGTGGGTATCGATAGGCGAAGCTTTAATGCAACTCATAAATTTCCCAGACATCGTGCTGGGAATGGTTCCAGAAAGGTTGTCCTCATCGCCCGCTACCGAGCCAAAGGCATCCAATACCCGATAAAATTTTCCTGTCCCTCCAAAATAAACCGAAGGATATACCTCATTGGTAACACCAATGGCATATAAATTCGCAATGGGTGAGGTTATCGGAAACCACAATGAGCCTCTGCTTATGGTCATCCAAGCCCGAAAACGCGTTACAAAATACAGCTGGTCTCCATCCAAAGTATTCCCTTCAAAAGGTGAAATAAACCAGGTGTTTTCGTCCACATTGTCATCGAAATCAGCATCTAAACCATTCAAAATATATTCGAAATCAGGAAATTGTTCGTGCATATTGTCCGACCTCAGCAAATGGCCATTCTGCCATGACACGTAACCTACGTTGTTTATTTGCTGATGCTTAAAGGCAAAACCTCCATCTCCGCCAAACAACTTTTTGGTTCCTCCAAAAACCTGCTGACCTTGGTGGGTTCCATTGTCTTGGGTTCCCCCTATATAGGTTTGACCTGTTGGCCAATACGTTCCAGCATAAAACTGTGTAATTCGATACCCTTCATTCAACGATTGTACATAGGCAGTATTAACTTGCTGAAAAGTGTACCTGTACAATCCTCCATCATTGTAGGCCACAAAAACATTGTTTTGCCCTGGTAAAAAAGTAAATCCATGGTAATCTGCATGGCTGTCGGGCAACTCATCCCAGGTTGTTCCTCCATCGGTACTAAAACCTGAAGTTACCGACCCCACCAATACCCGCAAAGGATTTTGAGGGTCTACTTCTAAAGCCAAACAATACCAGGGAAAATAAAATCGAATGCCAAAACCCGAGGGGTTTCCTCTTAGTGTCCAGCTTCCACCCGCATCGGTTGTTCTATATACTCCAATTACGTCGTCTCCATTCGTATTCTCTAAAATGGCATACCATACAGAACTGTCAGATGCTGCCACAGCCAATTCAATCCGGTTAAAATTGGGAGGCAAGCCAGACGAACTCATTACAAAACTCCCAGAAGTGCCGGTGTAAGATCGATACACTCCTTGTCCATGTACTCCAATGCAAACCGTCCCCGAGGGTAAAACATGCAAATCGGTAACGTTCGAATTCCCAAAAACCTGCTCGTACTGCTGTCCCTGATTTGTGAATCTCCATACCCCCCCCGTTGCCGTTGCCACATAAAATGTACCTGAATCTACCGGAGAAAAGGCAATGCGCCAAGAATACAAAAATGGAGAGGCCCCTGTACCCGGTATGAGCTGAAAAGATTGGGCGTCGTCCCAGCTTTCAAAAATACCCGCTCCTGGAATCCCTGCCGAGTTTCCAGCAGGCTCGCCCGAACAATACACCCAGTGGTTGGAGTTAAAGGGGTCTTGAGCCATGCCCGTTACAGATAGATTCGTAGCATCGTCTTGAACCGGACTCCAAGAAAATCCAGAACTATTGCTTTCCCAAATTCCTCCGCTAATACCAGCAGCCAAGTACCTTGAACTATCTCGAACATCTATGCAAAAAGCCCGAGTCCTTCCTCCTACATTTCCCGGCCCCAATTCAAATAGGTTTTCTAAAATCCCCCCCGCCTTTGCACTTCGAGCTTGCAGTGCACTCTGCCGAGCCAATCGTATTTTTTCAAGGTCTTCAAAGCCTCCGGTAAATCCCCGCATTTCGCGCCATTGACTCAACCAACCCGGATTCATCGGCTCTCCCTTGGGCTTTTCTGGCTTTGAATGCCTCCCTTTGGTAAATACATGGGGCAGCAATATCAAAACACCCATCAATAAGGCCAACCGAAGTCCTATGGTTTCTTTCTTCTTCATGCTCAAAGATACAATCCCATCTTTACTTTAATTCAAATCCGTCAAAGCCAGCCCTCAATTTATCCCTCTTTTTCATTTCCTTTTTTACCATTGATTGCTATCAAGCCTTTTCTTGTGCTTACTTTTTTAATTTTACGTATCTATGCCCCAGCCATATAGCTTAACTTTACTTTACCTGTACCTTTATTATAACTTCAAATGGCCTCTGAAAAAACCCAAACCTGGTTGCTTATTTTGGTAGCTTCCCTCGGATATTTTGTTGATATATACGACCTTATACTTTTTCAAGTTGTAAAAGAAGCCAGCCTAATCGACCTTGGTATAACCGATGAACTGCTCCGAAAATCGCATAAAATTGCGCTGTTCAACTGGCAAATGTCGGGCATGCTTGTCGGTGGATTAATTTGGGGCATTTTGGGCGACAAACTAGGTAGGCTAAAAACCCTATTTGGCAGCATTCTATTGTACAGCTTAGCCAACATTGCCAACGCTTATGTTTGGGACATACCCTCGTATGCCGCTGTACGCTTTTTGGCTGGCCTAGGCCTTGCGGGTGAACTCGGCGCCGGAATTACCCTGATTAGTGAGGTAATGCACAAAGACAAACGCGGCTATGGCACCATGATTATGGTTACCTTCGGGGCCCTCGGAGCCGTTTTCGCTTACCTGGTAGCCGAAAGCTTCAGCAGCTGGAAATCCGCCTATTGGGTGGGGGGAATTATGGGGTTGGCATTGCTCGCATTACGCCTCGGCACTATGGAAAGCAAGTTGTTTAATGCCATAAAACACGAAAAAAACCGAGGCAACTTCTTCCTACTTTTTAAGTCAAAATCCCGGCTCTTTACCTATTTGGCTTGCATTGGAATGGGTTTGCCCGTTTGGTACGTGGTCGGAGTTTTGATTGCTCTCATTGATTCCCATTTTTCAAAAGCGCTTCATTTTCCTTTCCCTATCCAGGTCGGAAAGGCTATTATGTTCGTTTACATCGGTCTCTCGGTGGGCGATTTGTTGGCGGGATTGCTCTCGCAATGGTTTAAAACAAGGCTTAAAGTGGTGCTGGCTTACCTTATTTTCTCTGCACTTATGTCGGCTTTGTACCTGAGCGGTTACTTCGCCCAGCACTCGAATTTGATTTACGGAATTAGCTTGTTGCTGGGCATTAGTACCGGCTATTGGGCTTTGTTCGTTACGGTTTCGGCCGAGCAATTTGGCACCAACATTCGCTCCACGGTTGCCAATACGGTTCCCAATTTTGTTCGCGGGGCAGTTGTTCCAATCACCTTGCTTTTTAAATATTTGGCCGAAATACCTCAGCTCGGACCCATCGGCAGTGCAAGCATTGTGGGGCTAATTTGCATTGGAATCGCCATCATCAGTACGCTATACCTGAAGGAATCTTTCGGCAAGGACCTCAATTTCAGTGAAAATTAAGTTGGTTTTTGGGCGGTTGCGGGCTTTCAGCACTTGTCCGCAGCCCTAAAGGGGGCAAAGCTGGGCTAAAAGTAGCTCCTAAAGTCGCTCTTTTTTCCCTGCTTTGCCTGCCCTTTAGGTCTTTGCGGGCAAGTTGCTTCAATCCCTACCGCAAGCCTAATTTCAAGAATTAAAATCGGTGAATGATTTTTAATTCATGTTCATGCAATTCCGCCTGAGCTTTGTCTAAATCTTCGGCAAAACCCAACAAATAGCCACCGCCGCCGCTTCCACACAACTTTAAATAATACGATTGAGTGTCTAAGCCCTTTTTCCAAACCTTTCTAAATCTTCTGGGAATCATTGGATTCAAATAACTCAAGGCCAATGCCGACAATTCTTTAAGGTTCTCAAACATCTCCTGAGCTTCCCCCTTCAAAAACGCCTTTATACAATTATCGCTAAAAGGAATTATTTCTTGTTTTACCACAGCCAAAAACCCTTCTTCTTTGCATTTATCTAAAAACAGGTTGACCAAGGGTTGGGTATTTCCAGGCTTTCCGGTATTCAACAAGAAAATGCCTGCCTTCCCAGTCAATTTGCTTTCAGGCAAACCCACTTTGTTTATGTTGTCTTTAGACTCAATCAACATGGGTTGACGCAAATAACAAATAAGGGGATCCATTCCGCTGCTTTTTCCATGAAAAAAGCTTTCCATTCTAGCCAAACTCTCTTTCAACCTGACCGTATCTTTTCCCGACAAAACGGCCGAATTCGATATTTTCTCTAGGGCATAGCGGTCGTACACTGCGGCAACCAAGGCCCCCGAACTTCCAACACCAAACCCTTGAGGAATCGATGAATCAAACACCAGACCTGCCTCAATATCTCGCTCAAAGGTTTCAATATCCAAAACAAAAGGGAGTTTCTGAAACTCAATCAATTCCGAAAGATGGGCAGCGTATTTTTTTAAACTTTGATTGGATTTTTTCGCTTCAATTTCATTTAAAAAACTTGGTTCGAACGTCAACCTACCTGCAAATTCATCAAAAGGAATACTCAAAGCCATGGCATTGTGAATTACCCCATATTCGCCAAACAGCAAAATTTTTGAATTAAAATCGGCTAAGGGTTCGCTCATTCTTTTGAATTTAGTTCTACAGGACCTGTACCCATGGAATCAATCAGATTTTTACCCAGACAAAAATCCTGAGTTAGGTTGTCTATTAGCGTCTTGACTCTATTTTCGATGGTTGCTGGATATAGTAGGTGAATATTAGGACCTGCATCGAGCGTGAAACAAACGGGCAAGCCTGTTTGTTTACGAAAAGCCCTAATTTCTTCAATCACGGCAATGGTGTTGGGCCTCATCAATAAATAATTAGAAGCAGAGGTCATCATCATGGCATGCAACGATAAGGCTTCTGCCTCTGTCAATTCAACAAACCCCTCTGCATCGCCTTCTTTAAGAATAGATAAAAGCCGTTGGGTGTGGGCTTCAGCTTGAAGAAATCTTCGCTCAGAAAACCAGTGGTCAACCATAAGGCCATGGCCAATTGTGCTGCTAACCTTTTTCTCGGCTTGATCCACCAGCAATATGGCATCCTTTATTCCCTTAAATACAGAATGAACTTGAAATGGAAGCGGGGCTCCTTCTTCTAAGCTGCTGTTTAATCCTTCGGCTTTTCCCCAACTAACAAAGCCCCCGAACAACGACCGGCAAGCACTTCCACTTCCTAACCGTGCCCAGGAAGAGGCTATTTGAAAAAAATTAAGTGGACGTTCCTGTTCCCTGAATTTAAATTCCAAATCGAGAAGGCAAAGCGCCAAGGCAGCCATTCCTGAGGCCGAAGAAGCGATACCCGCAGAATGAGGAAAAGTATTTGAAGAAGAAATACGCAAGGAATGTTCCTTCCAAAAACGGCAATCGTCTCCCAACAAATGCAACAATGTCCAAATTTTGGTTTCGAAGCTTTCCTTCCTTTCTCCATCCAAATAGAAATGCACTTCGGTACCCTTTCCACTCAAAGGCAAGACCTCGACTTTGGTTTGGGTGCATGCGGCCTCAAGGCTTAAAGAAATGGATGAATTGCAGGGAAGTTGAATTCCGTATTTTCCCCAATACTTTACAATGGCAATGTTTGACGGGGCCTGCCAAAACGAAACCAAACTCATCCAAAAAGGATTAAAGGTTGGTTTTTCTCTACTGCCTGCCCCTGAACAACTTTAATTTCAGACACCAGCAAATCTCCAGGAGCTTTTAGTACGTTTTCCATTTTCATGGCCTCTAAAATGAGCAACGGATCCCCTTTCCGAACCAAATCTCCAGTTTTAACAGGAATAGACAAAACCAGTCCAGGCATGGGCGACTTAAGGTCGGTTGCCTTTTTGCCCGCTGGGTCTGGCAAGCCCAAAGCCAACAACTGCAAATCCTGTGCATCCTGCACCCGCAATTCAATCCTATGGTGTTGAATTAAAAGGACCACAGTCCTTAAACGAAAGTCAACCTCGATTATGGATGCGCGTATCCGCTCTCCTTTTATTTCAACATAAAAACCATGAAATGAATCGCCTTCAACCTTAATATTACCCGAAAAGCCAGGTGCATTCCAACCATCAAGGGAAGAACCCTCCACCTGAAAAACCTTGTCTAGGGTCGATATGCTAAAGTTTCCAGACATGTTCAATTGATTTGGGCAAAGGTACATAGATTCACGTAGTTTTTTGTTGGTTTTAACGTAATCTCAAAAAGGCTTTTCTTAGCAGCGCTCAGGTAAGCGATTTCAACCCTTCAGCCCAGTGTTTTGTACTACCTTCGTTCTCGGTTTCCAAATAGATATGCCTAAAAAATACCCTGAACTTTCCCTTCACCCCTCTAAAGTTGCTTCCATACAACGAAAGCACCATTGGGTTTTTTCTGGTGCCTTAAAAAAAATACCCGAAGGCATTCAACCCGGCGAATGGATTTACCTTGAGGCCCAAGGAAAAATCGTCGCTTCAGGGTTTTTCAATCCTGGCTCAATAGCCGCTCGAATTGTTGCCTTTGAAAAAAGGGAGCCTTCCGTTGATTTGTTTAAAGAAAAGATTGAAAGCAGCATCCTACTTCGAAAACAGCTGGGTTCAAACCTTCTTAAAAACACCGATGCCTTTCGACTTTTTCATGGAGAGGGCGATGGATTGCCTGGCCTAATTATTGATTCTTACAACGGGCATTTGGTTGTTCAATCTCACCATGAAGGCATTGATTTGTACAAAAAGGAAATTGCATCTGCCATTCTGGAGCTGCTGAATCCTGAGACCGTGTTTTGGAGACAACCCTATCTCAAAGAGCAAGGAAATGGGGAATGGATCTTAGGAGAGAAATCAAGAACTGAAATCCAAGAAAACGGATTAAAAATGACCGTAGATTGGGTAAAGGGCCAAAAAACAGGACTCTTTTTGGACCAACGCGATAATAGGGCTCTGCTTGCTAAAATAGCAAACAAAAAGAGTGTTCTTAATTGTTTTTGTTATGAGGGGGGGTTTAGTCTTTCTGCCATTCAGGGCGGAGCCAAACAGGTGGTGTCGGTCGATATTTCTGACCGTGCCATTGAGGCTACCTTAAACAACGTGCAATTAAATTTTCCAAAGGCGAAGCATCTGGCCCATTGCGCCGATGTTATGGATTACCTGAAGCAAGTTGAATCTGGTTTTGATTTGATTGTACTTGATCCTCCTGCCTTTGCCAAAGGATTAAAATCTAGGCACAAAGCCATTCAAGCCTACCGGCGGTTAAATGGTTTGGGAATGAAGGCGCTTAAAAAACCGGGCTTTCTTATGACCTATTCTTGTTCGGCCGTGGTCGATGAAGGCATGTTTATACAGGCCGTTTTTGCAGCAGCACTCGATGTCCAAGTTTCGGTTCAAATTCTTCAAAAACTAGGACAGCCTTCAGACCACCCAACAAATTTGTTTCACCAAGAAACTTCATACCTGAAGGGACTGCTTTTATACGTTAAACCTTGAAATTAAATTACCTGGTTCGGGTTTCAAAATTGGCATTCCCCATTTTTGCAGGCTTGCTTTCAAACACCTTAGTTGGAGTTGCCGATACTGCCTTTTTAGGACAAATAGGACCTGTAGAACAAAGCGCAGCCGGCTACGGAAGTTTATTCTATTTGGTCGCCTTTATTGTTGCTTATGGGTTCTCCATTGGATTGCAAATTCAAATAGCTCAGGCTTTTGGGGCTAAGAAAACCGATAGCATTCCTCTGTTTTTCCTTTTGGGTATTATGGGTGTTTTTACCTACAGTTTGATTTTTTGTGGAACCGTTCTAGGGTTTGGAGAATCCATTTTAAGGCTCATGCTTTCAAATGGTGAATTGGTTAAGCAAACCATGGATTTTCTTGATGTTCGCGTTTGGGGTAGCCTGTGGCATTTCCCCATGCTGACCTTTTATGCCTTGCTGGTAGGAACCGAAAACTCCAAACCCATTGGATTTATCTATTTTGGAGCTGCGGCCCTAAATATTCTATTCGATTACCTTCTCATCTTCGGCAACTTTGGATTTCCTGCTCTAGGTATGCAAGGTGCAGCTTACGCTACCATTTTAGCCGAATTGCTTGGCTTTTTGGCTTTTATCGTTGTAGCTTTTGGGCAAAAAACCTCTTATTTTCACCTGAAAAAACCAAATTGGCTTAGTTTAAAACCCCTATTGAACCAATTAACCTTAACCTCAGGCCCCTTGATTTTGCAAAATCTGGTCTCTATGGTTTCTTGGTTTGGTTTTTTTACCCTTGTCGAAAAAACAGGACTTCAGAACTTTCAATGGAGCGTAATCATGCGCAGCATTTATGGACCTTATATGATGGTTGGCTTGGGCATCGGCGCTGCAGCAAATTCGCTAACCGGTCAATTTTGGGGCGAAAAAAAACAAAGGGAAATTTGGCCCTTACTAACATCTGCAGCCCTTTTGGCCTTTTTAAGTTCAAGCATGATTGGTTCTACCCTTTTTATTTTTGGCGATGGCATTGCTTGTCTGTTTACTCAAGATTCAGATTTGCTGGCCTTGGCCCCCTCTACATTTCCAGTGTTGTTTTTAGGGCTGGTTTTGTTTTCTGTTTGCCAAACCTTTTTTAATGGATTGTCGGGCATGGGAAAAACCAAACAGGCCCTGCTGGTTGAACTTGGAGCCGTAACCGTATATTTGGGATATACTGTGGCAGCCATCAATTGCATTTTACCGCATCGAATTGACATTATTTGGATGGCCGAAGGTGTCTATATGGTGGCATTGGGCGCAGGTTCTATATGGCTATTGTCTTATTGGTTAAAACCCTATGCCTTTTCAAATAAATAGCATCGTCTGCACTCCCTTTTGGGTTTTTGGTTTTTGGCTGATTGCCTTAGGCCAACTAAAGGCTCAAGATTTGATTGTTCTAAGGTCTGGGGAACAATTAAATGTCCAAATTTTAGGTATTACCAAAGACGCCATTGCCTTTCGGCACCCAAATGTACCCGCTGACTCCATCAGCGCCTTGCCAATAGTAGCGTTGCAGCAAATTCAATATGCCAATGGCCTGGAACAGCATTTCTTTTTGCCCGACGAGGATCAAAAGAAAATAAGGCGCATTCAAAATCCTAGCCCAACCAAAGAAATGTTAATGGATACCTTGGTATTGCGTGATGGGTACGTTGAACCTGGAAAAGTGCTTTTGCGCCGAAGATTTTCGATAGATATCGCAAAGCAGTTGGGAAAAATGGCAGAAACCATTCCTTTGTCTAAAGTGCACGCTATCCTCTATGCAGGGGCCATAGAAGAGCAAATTTGGCCCCTTTATTCGGCAGGAAATCCATTTTTATTAGGCCAAGACTACGATTACCTGCCTCCCCATTTTTTGGCCTTGCAATCGGGTATCGGCCTTCCCGTAGGTGCCTACGCCGATACCGATAATCAAAATCCAAATTCAGGGTTTGCTACCGCTGGAATTCAGCTTTCTTTTTCTGTTTTTTTTCGCCTATATAATGGTTGGGGCTTGTACTTGAATGGCCAACGAAGCTCCAATCCCTACAACAATGGCGGGCTTAGGCAAAAATTGTCTGATCTGCTCGAAGCGATAGGCTTTTCAGCAAATGGCCCAGTACGGCAAACGGATTGGATACACCATACTCTGCTCATTGGGCCTTCGTACTACCTGCATCGCGGGCGGTGGATGGGCAACCTAAACCTTGGCTTCGGATGCATGTTCACGGAGGCACCCTTAAACCAAATTGAAGGAAATTTAAACGGCACACCTGTTCAACTTTTATTTATTCGAGAATCAAAACCAAGCCCAACCTTTTCAGTTGGCATGGATTTACGCTACTTTTTTCACCCAAGCATGCAGGGAATGGCATCGCTTCAATTTACCGCTGCCGACATCAGGCTGGGCTCTACCCAAGAACGGGTTAGCGGGCAAAGCCCCTCCCTTCCACCTGCCACGGGCGTTTACACCACTCAAAACACCAACGCACCCTTAAATTTGCTTTCGTTTCAGCTGGGCTTGCTCTTTGCTCTTCCATTGCCCTGAGGGAACATGCTTTTATTAACATAATTTACAAAAAATAGGGGCGAACCGGAAAAAACACATTTAGTTTTATCTACAACTAACTATACATTTGTTCCAAATTTTAAAAAATGAAAACAATCCATCTTTTTTCTTTTGTCGCCCTAGTTTCTGGGGGATTTTTCGCTTGCGGTTCAGGCTCTAATTCAACCGATGCTCAGGGTGCTGCTGCTAGCGATTCTACGGCCAAGGTTTACACCGTTGATGTCGCTTCAGCCAAATTGGGTTGGACCGGTTCAAAATTGGTAGGCGGTTCGCATACCGGCTTTATCTCATTGTCGGAAGGCAGCCTTGAAGTTGCCAATGGAAATGTTGTTGCAGGAAATTTCACCGTAGATATGAACACCATTGCAAACACCGATTTGACAGATGCTGAAACCAACGGAAAATTGGTGGGCCACCTAAAAGCTTCTGATTTCTTTAATGTTGATACCTTCAAAACGGCTACGTTTGTGATTTCGAAAGTGGAAGCGGCTACCGATTCGTTGGGCAACAGCCATAGCATTTCTGGTGATTTAACCATCAAAGGTCAAACACGCAACATAACTTTCCCTGCAAAGGTGAGCATCAACAATGGCATGTTGAACCTAATGGCCGCTTTCTCTATCAACCGCACAGATTGGGGTATTCAATATGGAAGTGGAACATTCTTTAAAAATTTGGGCGACAATGTAATCAACGACAATATTGATTTCACGCTAAACTTAACTGCGAATGCACCCGCCGAGGCGCCCGTAGCGGCTGCCGAGGAGGCCCACTAAATTGAATTGTCAAGCAATGAAAAAGGGGTTGCAAACGCAACCCCTTTTTTTTTCGGTTGGTCAAACCGATTTTCCTCCCAAAGACCATGCACACCCGAACATTTTAATATCCATCTGCAATATCAAACGCTGCCCAGTCCGAATGTGCAGGGTCATTGGAAAAAAGGGAAGAAGGCCCCGTGCAAATGCAACGGGGCTCTTCTTTTAGTCCCCCACCCTAACCTACTTTTTAGTAGAGGTTGCTTGTTCAACAAGCAATTCGTCTGGAATTTCCATAGGCGTATCTACCGGCTGAACCTTTTTATTTGTCAGCAAGATTTCTCGAGCTAGAATATCGGTGTACCAGCGGCTTTCCCCCTGGGTATCGGTGTAGTTCGAATACCGCAGCTGTCCCTCAATGGCAACGGCATCGCCCTTTTTAAGTTTCAACTTTAAACCGGCTATCTCGGCAACCTTTCCGAACATAACAATGGAATGCCATTGTACATTTTCTTTTGATTCGCCTGAAGCAGTGGTGTAGGTATCCGAGGTGGCCATCCTGAATTTTACCAAGGTTCCTCCGTTTTCTAAGGTTTTTACCTCTGGATCCATTCCAAGATTTCCAAGAAGTCGAACTGAATTTTTAATGTTGTTCATGTTTCAAAGTTTAGTACAGCACAAAGTTCAGGTAGAGGGGTATAATTATCCGTTTGGTAAACGTTTAATAAACGTTTAAAAACGGATAATTTCCAGAACCCTTATCAGCAAAGGGATAGCCGAGGACAGATTTCATCAAGGAAATTGAAAAATGCAAACGGGTAATTCCAAAAACCACCATTCAGCCCTTGGTGAAATGGGAAGGGTTAAATCTAAAAGTAGGCCCGCGGCAGGGATTGAGTAAGGTAGCCCGGCAGGTTTGCTGACAGGGCACCGCCAGCCGCGCATGCGACCTTGGGAGCCCGCGCAAGGCGGCTGGGGCCGTGGCAGCAAACGGCGGCCTACCTACGAAAGCCCGGCTGCCGCCCAAATTCAACCTGTACAACCTGAATTTTAAAGCAAGATAGATGAAGATGTGTGCAGAAAATTCCCAATTTTTCGATAGGTTTGAAGTATGCGCCCCGCCTTTTTGAATGCGAATTTGATAATGTGCTGCCTGCACATGCTACTGACAAGCGCCCTTTCTGGTCAAACATCGAAAGCTACGGGGAGTACCGACCTTGGATTTTGGCGTTTTAAATTGGAATTGAACCCAGATTCTGGAACGATTCAGGGGCGGGTTGAAACGCATTTTTTGGCAGAAGCCGATGAAAATCACCTTTCGTTTGACTTTTCAAGTTCCATGCAGGTAGACAGTATTTGGATGAATTCAATTGCTGTAAACTTTATGCAATTGCCTGGAGATGAACTGCGCATTTTTTCGCCATTGTTCCAGGGGCAAGCGTATGTTTCTGTTGTTTTTTACCATGGAAAACCCATTCAAGGAAATGGATTGGGAGGTTTTTACGCTGCTAAGCGCCAGGGCGTAGCCGAGGTTTGGACATTGTCTCAGCCTTTTGCAGCAAAAGATTGGTGGCCAACAAAAAACACCTTGTCTGACAAGGTAGATTCGTTGGAAATGGAATTCTTGTACGACCCGGGTTTTCAGGTTGCGGCTCCAGGAATATTAACAGAATCAAGTCCAGGCAAATCGATTTGGAAACACCGCCACCCTATTCCTGCCTATTTGGTAGCCTTTGCCTTAACAAATTACGACACAAGTTCAATGGCTATTCCTGCCTGCTCTGATACCCTTTTGTTTTCGGTGTATCGATTTCCTGAAGGAAATGCGAACCCCCTTGCCCAGGGTGAAATGGTGAAAGGGGCTCTTGACCTTTTTTGCTCATGGCTTGGCCCCTACCCTTATGCAGATGAAAAGTACGGGCATGCCCAGTTTTCCAGGGGCGGCGGAATGGAACACCCCACCTTTAGTTTTATGGGAAGTTTTGGACTTGAACTTACCTTGCACGAACTGGTGCACCATTGGTTTGGAAATATGGTTACCTGCGGCAGTTGGGCCGACATTTGGCTGAACGAAGGTTTTGCCACTTATTTATCGGGCATGGGTATTGAAGAAATGAATCTACCCCAATGGCTAAGTTGGAAACAAACAAATCGAGCGGCGGTTTGGGAATTGCCCGATGAGGGGGCCGTTTTTGTTGAAGATTCCCTAAATGTAGCCCGAATTTTTTCTTCGCGCTGGTCGTATAAAAAGGCGGCCCTTGTTTTGCATCAGTTAAGGCTGTGGCTTGGCGACTCGGTTTTTAAAGATGGGCTAAAGCACTATTTAAATCGACCTGATTTGAAATGGAAATTTAGCCGAACCAAGGATTTTAAGGTAAGCATGGAAGCGGTTTCAGGATTAAATTTGGCTAACTTTTTTGAAGGATGGATTGTGCACCCCGGCCTACCGGTTCTTGAAATTCAAGTACAGGCTTTAAGTCCAAGAACACTTCAACTGAGCATTAAACAGACCTCAAACCAACCTAATTCAACCCCCACTCCAAGTTGGATTTCGCTTTCCTTTAGAAATGGGAATACCGAAAAAAGGGTTGAGTTTATGCTGCAAAGGAATGAATTGGATAGCCTAATGGAATTTGATTTCGTTCCAATTGAGGCCGTCCTTGACCCCGATGCAAATATGTTGGCCCGCGTGGCCGCCTTTGAATTTGCACCCTTTAGCGTAATTGGGGGTAGCCTTTTTCCGAATCCCGGTACATTTCCGGTGCTTATGTGCAGTAGCCCCCCAAAGCAATTGCTTGTATTGGACCAAGGAGGCCGGCAAGTACAGCTTTTAAAAAACCCATCCTGCGGCCTTCCTTTGGAATTGAAGCCAGATTTACCCAGCGGATTGTACCTTTTTGAATTTGATTTTCAGGGGCTGATTTACCATCAGAAATACATACATGTGCAACAATAAAACAGAATTGGCTGTCTATTTGGTAGAATAACTTACTTTTACCCCTTAAGTATCAAAGTGAAAACAGCATTCCGATTGTTGGTAATCCTTGTTTCTTTGGCCAGTCAGGCTTGGGGACAAACAAGTGTGTTTTCGACCAACTGCGATGTTTTGGGTGGCTGGACCAATACGGGCCGAAGGTATCCATCGAACCAAACCGGCTATAATTTTCAGGCAGTTGTTCCGGTGGTTCCCCTAAATGATTATACCCCTGGACCGGGAGGTGGGGTGTTTTACACCGAGGGAAATAGCTTTTATCAACAAGCAGGAGCACAGCATTACATATTATACCAACTTGAATCACCCTCGATTAATTTGACGGGATACAACGATACCCGGCTCGAATTTTTCATGCAATTGCGGTCTGAAACTGGGAACTGGGATGGAGGGTATATCGAGTGGAGTACGAATGGGGGCAGCAGTTGGATATTGCTAAATCAGCAAATTTGCCCAAATACTGCCTACGATGGGAATATGAGTTTAAATCCCTCATCGACCCCTTATTATTTTTTACTGCACCCCGCTTGGTTTAATTTCAGAACCGTTTGGACCCGGGTTTTGGTAGATGTTTCGGCCTTCGATAACCTGCCAAATTGCAAAGTTCGTTTCACCTTTCACAGCGATGAAGCAGCCAACGACCGGGGCTGGGCCCTCGATGACATTTCCATTGTTAGTGTAGCCCGAATTGAGGTCCATGGAAATGGAATAAATATACCGCCCATCGTAAATGTGCCGAATTTGGCCGACAACACAAACTTTGGTCAAACCAGCATCGGAAATCCAATAACAAAAACCTTTTGGATTGTAAATCCTGGCGAAAGTCCCCTAACCCTTACGGGGAATCCCCCCGTGACGGTTACTGGTAATGGGTTTTCGGTGCTAAGCCAGCCCACGCCAACGGTGGTTCCTGCCGGAGATTCTGTTTCTTTTCAGGTTCAATTTAATCCGACTCAATTTGGCTTGGTTAATGGTCAGGTTTTTATTGCCCATTCTGATTCATACAGTGTATGCAGCCCTATAAACCCATTTCGGTTTAATATTCGTGGCGATGTAATCAATACTCCTCCCAGCCTACCCAATCCACCTTCCGATACCTTTGTTTGCATAAACTCGGGGCCAATTCAACTTTCATTTTTGGTTCAAGACCCAGAACAGCCCGCAGCGAGTTTAACCCTTAGTGGCAGTTCATCGAACCTCGGTTTGGTTCCCTTGGCCAATTTGGTGTTTGGGGGCGTAGGGGTCAACCGAACGCTAACCATTACGCCCGTGGCAGGTCAAACAGGAAGTTCTACCATTACCATCACCGTAAACGACAATCAGCAAGCCAACAATACCAGTGTGTATACCTTTATTGTTACGGTAGGCGACACCTTGGCGCCCACTGCTTTATGTCAACCCATTACGGTGAATTTAAATTCAAACAACCAGGCGAGTTTAACCACCCAAATGCTTGATGCGGGTAGTTTTGACGATTGCGGCATTCAATCTTTGGCCTTAAATCTATATTCACTGGATTGCAGCCATGTTCCGCAAACACCGGTGGTTTTAACAGCCACGGATTTTGTAGGGCAAACCCATAGCTGTACCGCTTCGGTTACCGTGGTTCCGGTACCAATGGCTCATGTAGTTAATACTTCGGGATTCCCTTCAGGGAATGAAATCAGTTGTGCGGGGGCCAACGATGGATTTATTCAACTGCAAACCAGCGGTGGCTGCCCACCATACCAATACAACTGGATTCAAATTCCAGGCAACAATGGAGCCAATGCCAATGGGCTTTTGGCAGGGACGTATTTGGTTTTGGTTTCGGATGCAGTAGGACAATTGGACAGTATATTGGTTACCTTGACTGAACCCTCAGCCATGGTTGATGCTAGTACATTTACCCATCCACGTTGTGCCGGCGATGCCAATGGTAGTATTTCGTTGCAGGCTCAAGGTGGAGGCCCCAATTACTCCTTTTCTGTAGGTCCAGTTTTAACCTATTTGCCACCTAGTACAACCAATTATACCATAACCGATATTAATGGTTGCATCTTAAATGGAAGTATCGTATTGACTGCGCCCAGTCCTATCGAAATATTGGCAGATCCAAAGTCATTTGCTTTGAATTGCGGAGAAAGTGTCGAACTAAATTTCACGGTGAATGGCGGAAATGGAGACTTTAGGTTTGATTGGAATCCCGCCCAAATCGTTTCTTGTTCCGATTGCTACAATCCAATCATAAACCCCACAGACAACACCCAGCTTTCGTTGGTGGTTCGAGATTCGCTGGGCTGCGAAAATTCAACCGCCTTTTTGCTCGAAATTGCTTGCGCTGTGTATGTTCCAAATACATTTACACCCAACGGTGATGGACTAAATGAAATTTTTAAAGTTGTTGCTGGTGGCGCCAAAGACTTCTCTTTAATCATTCATGACCGTTGGGGCAACCAGGTTTTTGCTTCAGACGACCTTCAAAAAGGTTGGGATGGCCGAGCCGCCGATGGCACTCCATACATGCCAGGAATTTATGCTTATCAGTTGATTTTAACCCTTCCCGGTGCGCACAAGCAAGAGGAAAGGTATGGGTTTGTGCATTTGGCCAGGTAAAAAATCGCCCCAATGCCTAGAGCATTTTCGAGCTGATTTCCGCGCTTACACACCCAGTCCCAAATTTATTCTTAGTAAAATCATTGGCTGTAGAAGGGCTTATGAAGAAACGCGGATGTCAGTAGTTACCCGAGGCTAGGTTTTTAGCCACGAATGCACGAATGGGTGTGGCTGTGGCTTTAGCCGCCCATGCAGGAATAGATGGGGCTATGCTTTTTGCGGCTTGGTTTTTAGCCACGAATGCACGAATGGGTATGGCTGTGGCTTTGGTCACTCATGTAGGAATAGATGGGGCTATGCTTTTTGCGGCTTGGTTTTTAGCCACGAATGCACGAATGGGTGTGGTATTTGGTTAGCCCCGAAAACGCAACATTCGTGCATTCGTGGCTAAGTTATCTGCGGCTTACCTTCCTTGCGCCAGTGTCGCCCTGAAAACGCAACATTCGTGCATTCGTGGCTAAGCTACACGCGGCTTAAGATCCTTGCGCCAGTGTCGCCCCGAAAATACAACATTCGTGCATTCGTGGCTAAGTTATCTGCGGCTTAAAACAAAATTCCCAGGGTTGCATGAATGGTGTTTAGGCGGGTGCTACCTTGGTTGTTCCAAGCATCGCCCACCATAAATGGAAAAGCGTTCGCAGATAGAATAGAAGTAAGACCCCCACTGTATCCCACCTGAAATGAAACCGCAGTGCTTTCATGAAAATAATACAACAGGCCAGCATCACCTTGAATTCCAACCCAAGCGATATTTAAATAGCTGTTTGCATTGCTTTCAATTCCTGTAGCGGGCGGTTCTTGACGGTTTACGGTGGAACTAAGCAGAAAATGAGAGGTAAGGCCTGCTCGAAAAACCAGTGCCCATGAATTTGCGATGCGCCCAGTTTTCATGGTTAGTCCAAAGGGAACCTGCAAGTATTGTGCAGAAAATCGGTTGTTGGAAAGCATAGGACTTGCGGTGGTTGAGTCGTATTGAATTCCGAAGGCCCGAAACTCGTGAAATACACCCGAATGCAAAAGTACATTGGGGGTAATTCCAAATTCTGCATTCAACCCATAGGCAAATCCTGGACGCATGCCCATGTCTGAAAATCCTGCCTGATCGTTTTCGGTCCATTGGAATAATCCTTTGGCCTGAAAGCCAGCATGGAAAATCCGACGTCTGGGTTCAGGATTGTTTTCAGTAGTTTGAGCCAAAATAGGCAAGGAAGCCCAAAGGCATATCAGGAAAAGTGTACTTTTGATTTCAAAGATGCCTGCTGCTTTCATGATTAAAAATAACCTTAGATTTCTATCAATATTACTCCTTTTTTTGTTTGCTCGGTGCGGAGGTTCAGGACCAGACCTTGAACAAATACCATTCGACCCGGGCTTTGACCGTATTTTACTTGAAAAATATTCCAATCCAAACGAGTTAGATTCGGCCTTAACGCATTTATCTGAGCGTCATCCCGACTTTTTCCCATTGTATGGAGGACCTGTTTTGGGGCTTTTTCAAGATGCAGATAGCATCCCGCCTCTGTTAATTTGGTCGAAATATTATTTTAACCCACAAGTTACCGCCTTGCGCGATTCTGTAAATGCCTTATTTGGCGACTTTTCTAAGGAAGAAAAAGAAATTAAACAAAGTCTTCAATATTACGCTTATTATTTCCCGCAAAAAAAAATACCTGGGGTGTTCTTTTTCTTAGGTGGCTTTAACTATACCGTGGTTTCTATGGAAGAAAAAGTAGGTATAGCTCCGGACCAATATTTAGGACCTGCTTCTGAATATTACAGTCATTTACCTGACTATTTGAGGAGAAAGAAAGACCGAGCCTATTTACCAACCGATGTGTTGAAAGGTTGGCTAGAATCAGAAGTAATGGCCGATTCATCTGCCATGCCCAACACATTATTAGACCATATCCTGCAATTCGGAAAAGTACTTTCCGTTGCCAAACGGTGTTTTCCTAAGGTTGCAGATACCATTTTGACTGGATTTTCGCAGCAGCAGCTTGATTTTTGTCTGGAAAACGAATTTTTAATGTGGAGCAGCTTGGTGCAAGATCAAAAATTGTACACCAAAGACCCAAGAGTTATATCAAAGTTTATGAATGAGGCTCCGTTCTCACCAGGCATGCCGGCCGAGTCGCCAGGCAAGGCAGCGGTATGGCTTGGATGGCGAATTGTTGAGTCCTTTTTAGAACGAAATCCGACCGAATTCTCAAACTTATTTTCAATGCGATGGACACCAGAGGCTGTTCTCCAAAAATCCGGCTACAATCCTAAAAAACCATGACAAAGTCAAGAATAGAACACGAATCGGAAATACGTTTAAAAGTGGGTCTTGATGCCCATAGAAACCCCATAAAGTTAAGTTGGACTGCTGAAGAGGGGGGAATTGAACCCGACAGGGAGGTAAAAGCCTTTTTCCTGACAGCTTGGGATAAAAAAGAAAACAACAGCATGCGCATGGACCTTTGGACTACCGACTTTATGGTTGAAGAAATGCAAACCCTAATTTTTCAGCATTTGATGTCGTTGGCTGATGTGGTGGATAGAAGTACGGGAGACGAAAAGTCAGCTGAGTCTTTGCGGAGTTTTGCTTCAGAATTAATGCAGCAAATGCAGTCCAAAGAACTTGAATAAGAGCGCTGTTTTCATTTCTATCTTCCTGAATTAACATGGCAATTTGAAAGCACATCTTTCATATTTACGGAAAACCTTCCAAGGAAATCCCAAGCTGAACGACTTAAAATCCGGTTTGCTTGTGGCCTTAATGGCCTTGCCCCTAAGCCTTGAAATCGCCAAAGCCAGCGGATTTCCGCCGGCATTAGGCATCGTTTCGGCTATTGTTGGGGGCTTGTTTACCGGTATTGCCGGCGGTTCTGCCATCACCATTAAGGGCCCTGCCGCTGGTCTTATTACCATCGTTTCAGCTGCTTTGCCGGCTTTCGATAATTCACTTGGAACTTTGCGGCCATTTTATGCATCAAAGCTGTTTTTCAATTTGTACTTGGCCGTTTGAAACTTGGGGCATTAAGCAGCGTTTTCCCAAACTCTGTGGTGCATGGCATGTTGGCTTCTATTGGCTTGATAATTATTGCCAAGCAAATACCTGTGTTGTTGGGCGACGACCCTCGGCTTTACGCTGGAAAAAGTCCAATCCCTATGTTTTTAGAAATTCCTGCGTACTTCAAAGAAGCCAATCCTACCATTGCAGGTATAGGACTGGTTTCCTTGGTTCTTTTGTTCATTTTAAGCAATGTTCGCGGGAAACTATTTAAAACCATCCCGCCAGCCTTAATTGTAATTACGGCAACCATTGGTCTAAGCATCTTAACACCCAGGCCCCTAGTTTTGCCTTAGTACAGATTGGAGATTGGACTTCGCTGTTGCAGCTTAAGCCTGATTTTTCTAAGATCGGAACCCTTGTGTTTTGGAAGTTTGTACTCTTATTCCTATTTGTAAGCTCACTCGAATCGCTGCTAACCGTAAAAGCCTTTGACAACGTAAAAACGGGAGCCGCAAAGGCCAACAGCAACAAAGACCTAGAGGCCTAGGGGATTGGCAATTTTATTTTAGGCCTTACAGGTGGCCTTCCCATCATTTCGGAAGTAGTTCGTACCACCGCTAACGTCGGTTTTGGAGGAAAAACAGCCTGGGCCAATTTTTTTCATGGCTTTTCTGCTTATTTTCATGGTAATCTTGATTCCCGTCATTGAATGGATTCCAAATGCCGCTCTAGCCGCTTTGTTGATTTTTGCCGGTTTTAGGCTGACTTCACCCAAACAGTATTTTCATAGATACCAAATAGGCAAAGAACAACTTGCTTTATTTTTAGTAACCATTGTGGTTACCTTGGCCAGCGACTTGCTGATGGGAGTTCTTGCGGGTATAATTCTAAAGTTTGTCCTGCATTTATTTCAGGGAGTAAAACCCGCTCAGTTTTTTCAAACCCACGTTCAAGTAGCCCCTAACAACAAACAAAACCTGTTGATACTTGGGCCCTGCGTATTTAGCTCTATTTTATTTTATCAAAGAGTGTTTAACCAGGCTAAAACCGCTGGTATCGGGCAATTAGACTTTAGCCTATGCCCCTTTATTGACCATTCCTTTATGAGTTTCCTTCAACAATACCAAGCTGAATCTGGATTGGAGCTGAAAGGGCTCACAGAATTAAAGCCGTTTTCAAAGCATCCCTTGGCCGCGCGACGTCTGGATTAAAATTAACACAATTGCCTTTCCCCCTTTTCACAACACGCTAAGGGTGCTTCCTTTTTTAAAATAAATCGGATGCTCAGACCAATGCCAAGCAACCCCAACTGCAAGGTTCACCATCTGTAGCAACCTCCACAAAATCGGTTTCAATGGTGTTTCTAAAAGCCAAACCCTACTGCTGAGCCTCAAATAAATCATCAAAATTCAAGCCTCAAAATCCCAAATTCGCCACCAAAACGCCTACTTTTATTGAAATATTCGTTCCCATGAAAAAATGGTTCTTGCTGTTTTGCGGCTTCCCTTCCTTGACCCTCTTGGCTCAAAATGTGGGAATCGGTGTTCTTGCTCCACAATCCCGCCTCGATATCCACGGTCAAGGTAATTCAGCCAACACCAGCAGCCTAAATGTAAGCAACAACCAAAGCAATTCTGCCCTATTTGTGAATGATTTGCTTCAGGTTGGCATTCAAAATACCAATCCCAACCCCTCGGCAGTGCTCGATATTCAATCCACACAGGCAGGCGTTTTAATTCCCCGCATGACCAATGCACAAATGCAGGCCATTGTTTCTCCAGCTACAGGCTTATTGATTTTCAATTCAGACAACCAGCAGTTCCGGTATTGGAACGGCAGCGCTTGGGTTGGCTTAATTTCATCGGTTACCGGCAACCAAGGTTCGGCGGGTGCCATGAACCTGCTCTACACCGACGAAACCACAAATACCAGCATCAACGTTTCGTACAGCCCATGCGGCACCGGAAACAGCAGTGGAAATACACACACCTATGCCCTTCCTGCCAATTCCTATTCCCGAATTTTGGCCGAAGCCGAGGGCTATTTTGAAATCGGGGCCAACGGTGGAAATTTTAATTCTGCCAGCGTTACCATGACCTTGCCAGGTGGAAACAGCCGTTCTACCCAGGCAAAGCGCTCGGTAACGGGCGGTGGAACGGGCGATACCAGTTGGCATTTCCCCTTCAAAGTGTCGGTTTCGGGCCCCAGTCAAGCAGGTGGAAATGTGGTTTTAAGCGGCAGCTTGTCTTTGGGTGGCTGCACCGGAGGACGCATTGTGGTTAGCTCTTTTCGGGTATATGGGGTGCAATAATGTTCCGAATCACGCTCCTTTAAACCCCCTTTCCCTTAAGTCCCAAAAACCAGATTTTGCCTTTTGATGCGCCCTAGGATTCAGAAAATCAACCTGTTTTGTTGAGCATCGAATTTCCTACATGAACCAAAACACACCTTAATTTTTGCCTTTTTCACCATTCAAATGCAAAGGGAATCCCCTACTTTTACCCTAGATTCCATTCATGTAAAATCTGCTTGAACAACCGTTCAAATCAAAAAAATGACTACTTCCAAAACCCAAAACCTACCCAGCGCTTTTACCTTCAGCGTAGTGCTGGGACTCCTGTTAACCTTATCTTTTGGAGTGCAGGCCCAAGGCATTAGCCTAAATACCAATGGCAACCCGGCCGACACTTCAGCCATGCTTGACGTATCAAGTACAGCCAAAGGAATCTTAATTCCCCGCATGACCGCAGCCCAACGAACCGGCATTCCTCTCCCTGCCGCTGGGCTGCTGGTATATCAAACCAACGGTACTCTTCCCGGATTTTATGTCAACCAAGGCACTCCTGCTTCACCAAATTGGCAGCCCTTAGCCGGTGTAAAGCAGGTGCAATCGGGCTATTATCAATATGCCCTTTCTTCGGGGAACGCCAACCAATACCAAGTAACCTTAGACCCCGCCCCTGCAGCCTACACAGAAGGAATGACGGTTTTCTTCAGAGCGCATGCAGCCAATACCGGATCGGCTACGCTGAATGTCAACGGTTTGGGGCCCATTCCCTTAAAGAAATCGGTGAATGTTAACCTATCGTCCAACGACATCATCATAAACCAAATGCTGGTGGCTGTGTTTGACAGCCTTAACTTTCAGGTTTTGGGATCCTTAGGGCAAGGAAGCGGGAATGCTGCCCGTGGACAGCAAATTTTTACCTCAAGCGGAACCTTCACCGTTCCCGCAGGGGTCAGCACCGTTTGGGTTAGGATGTGCGGCGGCGGCGGAAGCGGTGGCTTTTACGGACCAGGCGGTGGCGGTGGTGGGGGTGCCAATGCCATGAAATTGCCGGTAGCGGTGCAAGCAGGCAATAGCATAGCGGTAACCGTCGGTGCGGGTGGGCAGCCCGTAAGCGGCCCAACCAACGCCAATGGAAACGCCGGCGGAACAAGCTCCTTTGGCAACTTTGTGGTTTGTGGCGGTGGGGCCGGTGGCATGGGCTCGAATCCAAACTACGGAGGAGCCGGAGGAACCGGAAGCGCAGGCACCATTCCCGGAGCAACTGGCAGACCGTTTGGAAATTATATGAATTGGGGTGGAGCCGGCGGAGACTCCCTATTTGGTTTTGGGGGAGTTCCCGTTTCCTACCCCGGTGTAGCTGGAACAGGATATGGCAGCGGCGGCTCCGGAAACGCCAGCAGCAACACAGCTACAGGTGCGGGTACCGGTGGAATTGTAATTGTGGAATGGTAAAATAAAAAAACCATACGTTTAATTTAAGGAATTGGAAGCCACTTAAACCTTATTGGAAAGGGGCATTTTAAAAAGCGTAAAGGTGTTGAAGGTACTTCGGGCACGGCTTAGCGGAACTTGATTCCCCAAAAACCAAATTCACAGTTTCTTTTCTGCGACACCCGCGGCAGGGATTGAAGAGGCTTGCCCGCAAGGCCGGAAGGGCATTGTGCCGCGAGGGGCGGAGGCGACTTTAGGAGCCCCCGCAACCCCGCTGTCACAAGCCCTGACGGACGCGGACTAGCCCTGAAAGCCCGTTCGCCGCCCAAAAACAAAACATATTTCCATTTTTCAGCCATAATTGACTGATTAACAAAACTTAAACAAGTTCAGGTACGCTGCGAAGCAAGGCCCTCAATTCCTCCGGTTCCTCGCTGGTTACCAGCTGCATGCGCCGATCTTTGAAGTTCGGAATGCCTTTAAAATAGTTGCTGTAGTGCATGCGCATTTCCAGCACGCCCAATTTGGGCCCTTTCCAAGCGATGGACTGCTCTAAGTGCCACAGTGCGGCTAGGGCCTTCTCTTCCAAACTGGGCGGATCCAGTATGGTTCTATCTTTTAAATATGCCTTTATCTCCCTGAAAATCCATGGGTTACCAATGCTGGCTCGGCCAATCATTACTCCGTCAACACCGTAGGTGTTTTTCATGTGCAAAGCCTTTGCAGGGCTGTTCACATCGCCGTTTCCAAACACGGGAATGCGCAGGCGCGGATTGTTTTTGGTCTCGGCAATCAAGCTCCAATCGGCTTCGCCCTTGTACATCTGTACCCGAGTCCGCCCATGAATTGAAATTGCCTGAATGCCAACATCTTGCAGCCGTTCTGCCACCTCTACAATGTGTTTACTGCTGTCGTCCCAACCCAGTCGGGTTTTTACGGTTACCGGTTTATTGACGGCCTTGACCACCGCTTCGGTCAGCTTCACCATTTTCGGAATGTTGCGTAAAATGCCGGCTCCGGCTTCTTTGCAGACCACTTTTTTTACGGGGCAGCCAAAATTAATGTCAATTAAATCGGGGTTCGCGCTTTCGCAAATGCGCGCCGCTTCCATCATGGGTTCAAGTTCTCCGCCAAAAATCTGTATGCCAATAGGTCGCTCATACTCAAATATATCCAGCTTTTGCCGGCTTTTCACCGCATCGCGAATCAGCCCTTCTGAGCTAATAAATTCGGTAAACATCAAATCGGCGCCTTCGCGCTTGCACAGGGCGCGGAACGGCGGATCGCTCACGTCTTCCATGGGCGCCAGCAGCAGCGGAAATTCGCCCAATTCAATGTTTGCAATCTTAACCATGCGGCAAAAATACGCCAATTTATGGCTTGTTTGAACATTGTTTTTTTGGGGGGGCGGCCTTTCCGGCTTTCACCTGTATTCGGCTTGGGCAAGCCCATGCCGCAGAGCGCTGCCGGTGGCTTCTAAAGTCGCCCCGGCAGCGCTGCGGCATAAGGGCCCGCCCGTCGCCTCATGCCGGCTCAATCCGGGCCGCAGGCCACCCGTTTTAAAATCCACCCAAACAAGCTCATCAGGATTGGATTCCTTTGACTATTTTTGGAACGAATTTTGCCCTACACAGGCATTAAAGTACAAACCCATGCGCACCTTCATTTTTGCATTCTGCTCCTTCCTTTTAAGCGCCACTGGCTTAATCGCCCAAACCGATGCCACAGCGTTGCTCGACAAACTGAATAAAAAAACCAAAGCCTATTCCAGCTTAGAGGCTTCGTTCACCTTTTCGGTGGTAAATACCAGCCAAAAAGTCAACGAAGTCCGCAAAGGAACCATCAAATTAAAAGGCGAAAAATACGTTCTGAAAATGGGCGAAATGGATATTTTTTGCAATGGAAAAACAGTGTACACCTACACCAAAGAAATGAACGAGGCTCAGGTAATTCCAGTGGCCGAACTGGATGCCGACGCCATGACGCCTCAAAATATGTTCTCAATCTATGAAAAAGGGTTTAAATCGAAAATCAAATCAAGCAAAACCGAAGGAGGCAAAAAAATCACCAGCATAGAATTGTACCCCACTCAGCCCAAAGAAAAAGACTACACCATGGTTAAAATGGACCTAGATGAAACTTCCATGCAAATTAAACGCGTAGAGGTAATGGGTAAAAACGGGACCAAATACATTTATGCCATTTCAACCTTTACTGCCAATAAAGCCATGGCCGATTCGGAATTTGAATTCCAAAAGGCAAACTACCCAGGGGTCAGCATTCTAGATTAAGCCTGCAAAAAGGGCTTGGATTCAGCCGCATTTTTTAATACCTTCCCAAACAAAAACCATGGAAACGCTTGAACAAAACCCCTTTGAAACCAACCGCGCCGAGGGTGGGCTGCGGACCTTATTGATTTTAACCATTGTTTTTCAGGCATTGGGGCTGCTTTTCGGGCTGCTTGGCTTGATGCAGGTTTCTAGCCAAACCGGGTTTACTCAAGTCAGCACCATTATTACCCCCCTGTTGAATCTTGAAATGCTGATTGCCGCCATTTTAATGCTTAACCTGAAAAAACTGGGTTGGATTTTGTACCTCGGGGCGAAAAGATGGGTGATTCTGTATCTAATTATTATGCTGGTTTTCGCTGCCGACGAACAAATCCGCCAAGTCCAAATTCAATTGGTTCAAACTTCGCCCGCCATGGCCAAGTCGGCACCCATGATTTTTTACATTTCGACCGCTTTTGTGGCTTTGGGCAAATTGCTTTTTCCAGCCCTGTTGGCAAAACATAGGCATTCCTTTAGCAGGTAAAATAAACCTTTAGGTCCGAAAGCATGGCAGGGAATCTGGTGGTTTTTGACAATTACGATTCCTTTACTTACAACCTGGTTCACTACCTTGAAAATCTAACCGGTCAAAGACCTGAGGTGGTTTTGAACGACGATCCAAATTGGGAGCGCTGTTTTCAGGCAGATGCCTTGGTCGTATCTCCCGGTCCGGGTTTACCCCAGGAATCGGGCGCCTTGATGTCTTTGTTAACAGGTTGGAACCCCAATAAGCCTCTGTTGGGAATTTGCCTGGGTATGCAAGCCTTGGGGCTGTTGGAAGGCGAAAGCCTTGAAACGCTTGCTCAACCTGTCCATGGACGTTCTCATGCCGTTCATTGTTTAAAACCGGATCCCTTGTTTCTTGACATTGAGGCTGTTTTTCAGGCAGGGCGCTACCATTCTTGGGGCTTTTTCAATCTGGTATCGGGCAAATTCCAACCGTTGGCAAAAACCGACGACAGCTGCATCATGGCCATAAAGCACCATGAAAACCCTTGGTATGGCTTGCAATTTCATCCTGAGTCCATCATGACTCCCGACGGTATGCGCTTGCTGCACAACTGGCTTAACCTGTCGGGCATTGCAAACACCTTTCCCCATTCCTAAATTAACATCTCTATGGCTGCATCCTCCTTGCCTTTGGCTCCCGATTTTATTCTACCAAACCTTGTTTTTAATGAAGCTGGAACGGGCCGAACCTTTCGAACGGCTGACCTGATGGGTAGTAAAGGCCTATTGCTGGGCATCATTTGCAACCATTGCCCCTATGTCATTCACATTGCTCCTACCCTTTCCAAAGTATTAAATGCATTGCAGGAATTGGGCTATGGGGCCGCACTGATATCGGCCAATGATCCTGTTTCCTACCCACAAGATTCCCCAGAACGAATGCTAGAATGGGCCCGCCACTACTCCATTCCGGTTCCCTATGTGTTTGATGCCGATCAAAGTCAGGCAAAGGCTTTGTTTGGCAGTTGCACTCCCGAGTTCACCTTATTTTCAAGCCAAGGCAAGCCCATATACCGGGGGCGATTTGATGACAGCAACCACAAGAACGGGATTCAATCTACGGGGATTGATTTGTTTAATGCCGCCCAGGCATGGGCTGAGGGGAAAAATCCGGCGCAACCCTATTTACCCTCGACAGGGTGCAGCATAAAATGGCTGCCGGGCAATGAACCGGAGTATTGACCTAAAAAAACAGATCTTGTTCAACTTAAATTGAGTTTTGACATTGACAACCCAAAAATTCGTTCTTAACTTGCGGCAAACGGGGAAGAATGAAACACAGGGAAACCATTGCTCTTAAGGATTGGGCAGAATCAGATAAACCAAGGGAAAAAATGCAGGCTCAGGGGCGGCAATCGGTAACCGATGCGGAGCTAATAGCTGTTTTACTGGGCTCGGGCACCAGTGGAAAAACGGCTCTGGATTTGGCAAGAGAAATGCTGAGCGAGGCAAAACAAGATTTGCATGCCCTTGCCCGTTGGGATTTACCCTATTACAACCGTTTTCATGGAATGGGTCCTGCCAAAGCCATGAAAATAATGGCGGCCCTTGAATTGGGATTGCGCCGGCAGCATCAGCCCAGCCAATTTCCAGAACAGGTGGTTAGCAGCAAACAGGCGGCCGAATTGCTTCAAAGCCGCCTTGGCGATTTGCCCCACGAAGAATTTTGGATAGCCCTTCTTAGCCAATCCAATCGACTCATTAAAACCTGCTTAATTGGGCGGGGGGGGCTTGCTGGAACCTTGGCCGATTTTAGGATAATTTTTAAACATGCTTTGGAATCAATGGCTCCGGCATTGATTCTGTACCACAACCACCCCAGCGGCAATTTAAAACCCAGTTCGGCAGACCAAGCCCTGACAAAAAAAGCCATTGAAGCCGGTAGAGTTTTAGATATTCGTGTTTTAGACCATATCATTGTTGCGGGTTCTTCCTTTTATTCCTTTGCCGACGAAGGACTAATAGAACCTTAAATCAGAAATTTGTTTCAAATTTTAATCCTTAAATTCAAGTTACAAATGCAACTTTTAGGGAGCTAAATGTTAAGATGTTTTTATCAGAGAAAGAGAAGCTAAAAATAACCCCTCTTTCCTCTGACATGGAAACACGACGAACTTTGTCTCCCGTCCAAAGTTGCCAAAGTATGAGTCATATCACCCAAGAGCAAAGATACACGATATCTTGTTTGTTAGAAAAAGGATTTAAGATTACTGAGATTGCCAGAGTTATCGATAAACAT
>Ga0194133_10000606_pt1 | contig 70127 bp, 72 predicted proteins | sample TA2KigOf40mmetaG_FD_155448 | JGI IMG/M metagenome (GOLD analysis project Ga0194133, IMG submission 155448) | Freshwater microbial communities from Lake Tanganyika, Tanzania - TA2015055 Kigoma Offshore 40m | ecosystem: Environmental > Aquatic > Freshwater > Lake | place: Tanzania: Lake... | reverse complement strand
GAGGCTCGATAGGCTCGTGTATCAATCTGCTTGATGTTATATCATTACTTTTTTTGGCAGCGCGCCAAATACGTTACACGCGCGTATTCGCTGAGCATCAAAAGACGATGAATATATGTATGCGCTTACCGACACATTCAATCGATTCTTCGATTCAGAAAAAACCAGCGGTCTGATTCTGATTGCTTGCACGATACTTAGTATCGTGCTGGCAAACTCAGCGCTGGGACCGACGTGGCTCGCGATCTGGAACGCTGACCTCGGCGGGCTGAGCCTAAGCCATTGGATCAATGATGGTTTGATGGCGATATTTTTTTTACTGATCGGGCTTGAACTGGAGCGCGAGTTATATGTCGGTGAACTGTCAAACTTCCGGAATGCGCTGCTACCTGCAGTGGCTGCGATTGGGGGCATGGTAGCGCCAGCCTTGATTTATTATGTGTTCAACGACGGGCTGCCGACGCAAGCGGGTATCGGCATACCAATGGCAACTGATATTGCATTTGCTTTGGGTGCGTTAGCACTACTTGGTGCAAGAGTACCCCCTGCATTGAAGGTATTTGTTGTCGCATTCGCCGTAATTGATGATCTGGGTGCGATCGTACTAATCGCGCTGTTTTACAGCGGCGACTTGTCGATACCTCATCTGGTAGGTGGCGTTGCGGTCTGGGTACTACTGCTCATGCTGAACCGTTTTGGACGAATGCAGTCGTTGCCGATCTATCTGCTCGGTGGTGTCGTCATGTGGGTGCTGATGCTGAAGTCGGGGGTGCATGCCACAATCGCCGGCGTGATGCTTGCGTTTGCGATTCCGTTCTGGTCATCTGAACAAGGCACATCCTCGCCCTCGCACCGGCTTGAGAATAGCCTGCACAAACCCGTCACCCTGCTGATACTTCCTCTATTTGCATTAGCAAACACTGGCGTGGTACTTGACGCCTCACTCCTGTCATCGATGCTTGACCCGAATAGCGTAGGCATCATCGCTGGACTAGTGGTTGGCAAACCAGTCGGCATACTGCTGTTCGCCTTGGCCGCTCTTTGGATAGGTTGGTGTGTGCTGCCAGAGGATTTGACCTGGCGCCATGTACTCGGCGCCGGCATGCTGGGCGGTATCGGCTTTACGATGTCGATTTTTATTACCAACCTCGCGTTCGCGCCACAACCTGAGCTGATTGATGCATCGAAACTCGCGGTGTTCACCGGGTCGCTGGTCGCCGGTTTGCTCGGCGCTGCCTGGCTGGCGTGGGTTGGAAGACCGGCTAGCGACGCCGATCAGTGATAGTTGAATATGCTGAGTACATGAGTCGGCCCCTGTATCGCCCATGTAACTACACAAAAAATCGTCTGTGACGCAGCTACTTGATGAAGGTGATTTGCAGAACGACAGTACTTTCACCAATATTTTTTACTAAATATCTTTTCTTGTCTTCCGGCTGATCAGAAAAAATCAAATCACCCGCCTCGTATTTGACGATCTCTGTTTTTCCATCGCTATACACCCGCTGTAGCGTCCCAGCTGTCACGGCATAGACAAGCCGATCTAGCTGCCTCACCACACTTGGGGATTCGGCACCGGGCTTCACTGTTACCAACACCACTCTGATACGTTCGTTCTCGAGTACGGTTTTCTGCTCATAACCGTCACTTGCCGCAAACGCTGCATCAGCAATCAGCGCTACTACCGACAGCAGCAAAACAAGAAACTTCTTCATCGTTACATTCCTCGTAAATCACGACCATCCCGGTTAAATTCTCAATGAAATTGCGGGCTTGTCACCGGCGTGTCGGGGTTCGCCTCAATATTTTGTTCTTATGATTATAGATATTTGAATTGCCATACGAAACAAAGTATAGTGCATGTACAACAATATCGTCCGTAAGTTATAATAAATGAAATCGCCTTGCCACTGTATTAATATTCGGTTTGCCGCTCGTAAAGTTACGAAGTTTTATGACGATGCGCTAAAAGAGGTCGGGCTTACTTGCCCGCAGCATTTTCTTCTTCTGAAGCTGAGCAAGGAAGGCGAAGTGAATATGAAAGCATTTGCCAGACTTGCAGGCCTGGATAGAACGACACTCGTGAGGAATATACGGCCATTGCTCGAGGCAGGAATGATAGAAGTGGATCAAGTCGACGGAGATGCCCGCCAAAAGATGGTGAAGCTGACCAAGCGAGGAAAAAAAGTAGTCGAGAAGGCAAAGCCGTTGTGGGAATCGGCACAAGCGTCATTGGAAAAAACTCTTGGATTGAATGCAGTAAAGCTGCTCGATGAGCTTGCTGAACTCATCCCGGCGCTGGATTGATTTTTTCAGATTTTTTGTGCATATACACTTAAATGCGAGATCAAGGTCAAAATCAAAGCGAACTACTAAAACGATCTTGTTCTTGCCATGCGAAGCAGTTTACAAATTAAAAAATTGAAAACATTACTTGAATGAAGGGGGAAAGCCATGAAACATGCACCGATCTACTTGCGGTTTATTCAACTTGTCCACGCGCTGGAATCTGCACAACCGCTGCCAGGCCTAGAGCCAATTGAACGTACACTGCTTGAAATAATCACCATTGCCAACACCAACCAAGAACGACTATCTGTCAAAGACTTGATGGGATATTCGGAAATTGCCTCTCCTGCGACGATGCACAAACATATTCATGCCATGGTGGACAAAGGCTGGATTGATTTGGCGCCCACTGAAGACGCCCGTCGTAAACAAATCATCCTGACTCAAGCGAGCATGAAACATTTTGACAAAGTTGGCGCCGCAATGACCAAAGCCACTAACGAAAAAAAGAAATAGCGCACTTCCATGTAAAATAATTGACGTGCCGCGTCATGTCATCACACTGATCAACTACCTGAAAAATCAAGTTGATCGCTTGAAGCTGTTTTTGCTGTTAACAGCGGTTTATGCGGCCTTCAATATCGCGAATCACTACGCGACTGAATCGCTGTACTTTGAAACAGGCGCCCACTTGATTCATGTGCCAAGTGGCGTTCGCCTGGTGATTGTGTTGATTGCTGGTTACCTGGGATCGATTGCACTTGCATTGGCAAGTTTTCCCTACGCATATTGGTACTTATTCAATGAAAACTTGCTTATAGCAAGCATCGTGTCAATCACGACTGGATTGATACCTTTATTCACCTTCTTTCTCTGCAAACGACTGATTCAATGGCAGAACGATTTTGCTGACCTAACACTCAGAAAGCTCGTCATTCTTGCCGTCGCATATGCTCTGATTAATGCCACCGTTCAGCAGTCAATCTACTATCTATTTGATATTGCAGCGCGCCCACTGAATGGTTGGCTAATTATGTTCACAGGCGATATCTCCGGTATATTTATCGTGCTTTACTTGCTGCGAATCGTTGCGAAGGTCATCAAGCATCGGAATCAGCCGACGCCAGATTGACTTAAATCACAACGTTGTTCTGATACCCATCGGCTATGAATGGACGCACGTCGATGACTGTCGACTGCGGTAGAGGGACGCATCAGCCAGTACTTGAGAATGGTGCCCGAGATCGGAATCGAACCGATACGCTCCCTTTCGGGATAGCGGCGGATTTTAAGTCCGCTGTGTCTACCAGTTTCACCACTCGGGCAGTGAAGGAACGTATTTTATCAGCGCAGCCAGGTCGTATGCAGATTGACATGAGCCCAGTTGCATTTCAGGTTGACCCACAGACCGACGCCTCACGCTGCGCCGTGGGCCGGTTTATTTTTCAGGACAGAGATAACCAAACACGGCCGCCCATGGCGACCTTGGTATCGGGCTCCCCCATTCGGTTGCGTAGGTAGAGTAGCCGAGGGCATCGCCCTGACCCATGGCGAGCGAGTAGTAAATCAAGCTGACTGTTCGCAACTTATTCGCGCCGCAGTCAGCTTCACTTAACACTTTCACCGACAGGTAGTTAGGCTCAAGACCAGCAGCGTGCTGCGGCTGATCGTAGTCGGCTAGTATCCAAACGCTGGGCAACACCGCGCTGCGTTTGGTCTCTGGGTCAGCATAGTATTTGGCGTCTGTGGTGGTGACGAGAGGGATATCCCAGTCAGCATACGCAGCGTGAGGCGCCAGAAAACTTAGGCCGAACAACGCCGCTAGCCATCTTCTGTGGAGCATGCACCCTCCGCTTGGCGTTAGGCACAAATTCGCGCGTCGCTGTGAAGCTATTACCAACGCGGAAGACGGCACGATGGCGAAAAGTCTTTTCGCCAGAAAAGCATAAAACAAGCAGTCGCTATTGCTGACAACCACTGAGTGTTTGGAGGCGGGGGTCGGAATCGAACCGGCGTAGACGGCTTTGCAGGCCGCTGCATAACCACTTTGCTACCCCGCCATGGGGAACCGCATTGTACTCGTGAAGACCTTCGGCTGCGCTGAGCGACGCACAACACAACTTCACACTGTCACGAACGAAAAAGGGAAGCTTTGTGGGCTTCCCTTCGGAATTTGGAGCGGGAGAAGAGTCTCGAACTCTCGACCTCAACCTTGGCAAGGTTGCGCTCTACCAACTGAGCTACTCCCGCGTCGCAGATACAACCAGCGTTTTACGATAGACTTGGGATTATAGCTTGGCTGCAAATTTTGTCAACCGACGGCCAGCTCGGGCTAGCCTGACTCATGTCGCTCCTTGATCAAAGGCCAAGCCTTGCGAAGGTAGTAAACCATAGACCAGAGCGTCAATAACGCGGCAACATCCAGCAAGCGCTGACCAATCAGCAGCGTGGGTAACACGCCGAGCAGCGGTTCGCCGTACAGCAGCATTGGGATAGCAACCATCTGCGCTGCGGTCTTGACCTTACCCAGCGAGCTGACCGCAACCGATTTAGCGGCGCCGATCTGCGCCATCCACTCGCGCAAGGCCGAGATGGCAATCTCACGGCCAATAATAATGAACGCGATCACCGCATTGGTTCGACCCAGCTGTACCAGCAGTAGCAAGGCACCCGCCACCATCAGCTTGTCCGCCACCGGATCAAGAAACGCACCGAAGGCGGAGGTTTGATTCCAGCGCCGTGCCAGGTAGCCATCAAACCAATCTGTGAGTGCGGCGACGATAAAAATCGTGGTCGCGGCTAGACCACGATCATGCAGGGTCATCCAGTGATCGGGCAGGAAGAACACCCCCACCACAAGTGGAATCAGGGCGACTCGCAGCCAGGTCAGCAGGATCGGTATATTGAGAGGCATGCGAGTATGAAAGACAGAAGGCGATTGTAATTCAATGTAGCTGCCGGTAGATGTCTTCGGCGAGCTGGCGAGAGATGCCCTCGACCGATGACAGATCATCGATGCTGGCATCCATGACACCTCGCAGACCACCAAAGCGCGCCAGCAGCTTCTGACGACGCTTGGGGCCAATACCCTCGATCTCCTCCAGCCGCGAAGTCTGCCGCGCTTTGGCGCGTTTTGCGCGCATGCCTGTAATGGCGAAGCGATGCGCCTCATCGCGAATCTGCGCAATCAGCATCAGCGCAGCAGATTCCTTGCCGAGCTCAAGCGCGCTTCGGCCATCGGCAAAAAGTAATGTCTCTAACCCCACCTTGCGCCCCTCGCCTTTGGCAACACCGACAATCAAGCTGATGTCCAGGCCTAGCTCAGCAAGTACCTGTCGCGCCATTTCTACCTGACCTTTACCGCCGTCGATCAAAACTAGATCAGGCATGACGCCATCACCATTCGCGACCTTTTCATAGCGGCGCATCAAAACTTGCCGCATCGCTGCGTAATCGTCACCCGGCGTAATGTCGTTGATGTTGTAGCGTCGGTATTCGCCACTCTGCATCTGATGATGATGGTAAATCACACAAGACGCCTGAGTGGCTTCGCCCTGCGTGTGACTGATATCGAAACATTCGATGCGGAGCGCATCAAGATCAGCGCTATCCATCCCCAGCGTGTCGGCAAGTGCTCGCGTGCGTGATTGCTGCGATCCTTGCTCTGCCAATACGCGCGCCAATGCGATTTGCGCGCCCTTCTCCGCCATCTGCTGCCAATCGCGGCGCTTGCCCTGCGGCTGAAACACCAGCTGTATGCGATGCCCGCACTGCTCCATCAAAGCCACCATGAGCTCGGGTTCATCGAGTTCGATGTTCAGGATCAGCACACCCGGAATAAATTTGTCCGCATAGTGCTGCGCTAAAAATGCTTTGAGCACCTCCTGGTCGACGCTACTGTCGACTGCGAGCGCCATGTCAACTTGCGTGGGGAAGTAAGCGCGATCACCCAGATGACGGCCGCCGCGCACCATCGCCAGATTGACGCAGGCGCGGCCACCTTGCACCACCACCGCGATGATATCGATGTCGGCATCGCCCACCGTTTCCATACTCTGCTGGTGCAGCACACGCGATAACGCCGTAATCTGATTGCGCACTACCGCAGCCTGCTCAAACTTGAGATCAGCTGCGAAGCCATGCATCTTGCGCTCCAGGGTATCCATCAACTCGGTCTGTCGCCCGCGCAGAAACTGTGCAGCGTTATCGACATCCACCGCATAGTCTGGCTGGCTGATGAGGTTCACACACGGTCCGCTACAGCGATGAATCTGATGCAGCAAACAGGGCCGGGTACGGTTTTGAAACACGGAGTCTTCGCAGGTACGCAGCAAGAAGATTTTTTGCAAAATCTCCATTGACTGCTTGACCGCCCACGCGCTCGGATAAGGCCCAAAGTACTGACTTTTTTTATCTACTGCGCCGCGGTAGTACGACATCCGCGGAAACTCGCCCGCCGACAGCTTCAGGTAAGGATAGGATTTATCGTCACGGAAAAGAATGTTGTAGCGCGGTTGCTGGGTCTTGATCAGGTTACTTTCCAGGATCAGCGCTTCGGCTTCGCTGCGCGTTACCGTGGTCTCAAGACGCGAGATGCGCTCGACCATCATCGCAGTCCGCGGGCTGGCAAGATTCTTTTGAAAGTAACTTGAGACGCGCTTTTTCAGGTCACGCGCTTTACCGACGTAGAGCAGTTTGTCTTGCGCGTCGAAGTAGCGATACACCCCCGGCAAATGCGGTAATTGCGACACTTCTTCTAGCAGTGCGGCACGGGAATCCGGTGGGTTACTGGTCTCGTCCATCAGAAAGATTTGTCATTCCGGCGCAGGCCGGGATCTAGCTTCTTCTTATCCTAGCGATTTCACCAGCTTATGCACCGCTTTGTACACAGGATCAGCCTGTAGCTCATCCCAAGTCTTTGCCGGCGAGGTAGGCACCAGCGACGCAATACGCGCTGCAGAGCGCTTTGCATCAAGCGCCACACTGGAGTCCAAACCTTCAAGCAGCTGATCGGCTTTATCCGGTGAATTACAGACCAGCACCATATCGCAGCCTGCCTTCAATGCGGCATGCGCGCCTTGCACGACATTACCTGCTACGCTGGCGCCTTCCATCGATAAATCGTCACTGAAAATCACCCCCTCAAAACCCAATTCATCACGCAACAGACTTAACCATTTACGCGAGAATCCTGCTGGCTGACTATCGAAGAACGGGTAGATCACATGCGCCGGCATCACCGCCGACAAACTCATACCCAACCAGCCATAGGGCGCTGCGTCTTCTTTCAGAATAGCTTTCGGGTCACGCTCATCAACAGGAATCGCAATATGCGAATCTGCTGCTACAAAGCCATGCCCGGGGAAATGCTTGCCGCAGTTCGCCATGCCGGCTTGTAGTAGCCCGTGATTGATGTTTTTTGCGAGCATGGTCACCACGCGCGGATCACGATGGAACGCACGATCACCAAGAACTTCCGAGGCACCGTAGTCAAGGTCCAGTACCGGCGTAAACGATAAATCCACACCGCAGGCACGTAGCTCAGCGGCCAGCACATACCCCAACGCAGTCGCGGCCTTGCAGGATTCAAGCACATCATGATCCCACAACTGGCCTAAGGCTCGCATGGCCGGCAAGCGCGTGAAGCCGTCGCTACGGAAGCGCTGCACACGTCCGCCTTCATGATCAACGGCGATCAGAATGCCCGGACGGGCACGATGAATCTCTGCACACAGCGCGGTTACCTGAGCACGATTCTCATAATTTCGCGTGAAAAGAATCACACCTCCGGTGAGTGGATGATGCAATCGCCGCAAGTCGTCATCCGACAAAGACTTACCCACTACATCCAGCATGACCGGGCCAAGCGGCTGTACAGAAGTACTCATAGTTTCTCCACGATGACAAACGCAACCGCGTATTCTGCCTCATCACTGATCGACACCTGCGCGCCGATGCCATGCGTTTGCATGAAATCGGTCAGCGCGCCACTGGTCACCACCACAGGTTTGCCACTGGGTGCGTTGAGGAATTGCGCTGAGCGCCAGGTCATGGGCATGCGCATACCCAAGCCAATCGCTTTCGAGAACGCCTCTTTGGCAGCGAAGCGAGTCGCCAGAAAGCGGTACCCACGGGCTTCGACCTTGGCTTTACGGCGCAGGTATTTTTCCATTTCTTGTGGGCCGAGGATGCGCTGGGCGAAACGGTCGCCATGCCGCCCCACCGCAGCGACGATGCGATCGATACGGATAATGTCGGTACCGATCCCGAAGATCATGCGCGCAATGCTTCCAGTCGTGATTGCGTCATGATGGCTTTCATCTCGCGTACCGCGTTCTCCCAACCGACGAACACCGCATGCGCGACGATGGCGTGGCCGATATTCAGCTCGGCGATATCAGGTATGGCAGCGATAGCTTGTGTATTCGTGTAGTGCAGCCCATGCCCGGCGTTGACTTTCAAGCCGTGACGCACACCGCTAGCAACGCCAGTACGAATGCGCTCAAGCTCTTGCTGCTGCTCATCACCTTCAGTATCTGCATAGCGCCCGGTGTGCAGCTCAATTACCGGCGCGCCTGCTTCAGCAGAGGCACGAATTTGTTCAGGATCGGCATCGATGAACAGCGATACGCGTATGCCCGCTTTCGCCAGACGATCGCACGCACGCTTGACGTCATCGAAGAAACGAATCACATCGAGGCCGCCTTCAGTCGTCACTTCATTTCGGCGCTCGGGTACCAAGCACACATCTTGCGGCTGAATGCGGCAGGCGATCTCCAGCATTTCTTCGGTAATGGCCGATTCAAGATTCATGCGCGTGGTGAGCCGCGGACGTATCTGCTCAACGTCGGCATCTTTAATGTGGCGCCTGTCTTCCCGCAGATGCAAAGTGATCACATCAGCACCGGCTTGCTCGGCCAGTAGCGCTGCCTGCAGGGGATCGGGATAAATCGTGCCACGCGCATTGCGCAAGGTGGCAACATGGTCGATGTTGACACCAAGGTCGATGACGGCGCTGTTCGGATTCAGGAAGCTCATGCTGTTTGTCGTTAAAGCTGCAGAAGATCAATCAAGATCTGCCGCGTGTTCAGGGTTACCCCACCAAGATGATGCGTCAGCAGATGGCGCATCAAAAATTTACTTTGCTGCTGCGTGACGCTATCGCTATAGTCGCCCGCTTCCATATCGATCAGCGTTTTACCAGACACAACCGGCAGCGTATCGCTGGCCACCGCAGGGCGAGGCCCACGCTCTGGCTCGAACACATAATAACTTGCTGACTCAACTTGCTCGCCACCACGCCCGAGCTCTGTCAAGGTACCGGCGACGCCCGATTCTTTGAGCAGCTGCAGCTCGAATTGTCGCAACACGATACCCGCTGGCTCATCATGCGCCAGCTGATTCAAGGCCGACATATAGGCATCAAACAGCGCCGGATGCGGATCGTCGCGCGCGAGCAGCTTGACCAGTAACTCATTCAGATAAAAACCGCATAGCAGTGCCGAGCCCTCGACCGGCAGCAAGCCACCGACCCATTCGGCAGAAATCAGCGTACGCACCTCGGCTTTACCACTCCAACTCAGCTGGAGCGGTTGAAAGGTTTGCAGCACACCACGCAATTTGGAATGCGGCCGCTTGGCGCCTTTGGCGACCACCGGCACACGACCGTAATCGCGCGCGAACACCTCAACGATGAGACTGGTTTCTTTGTAGGGATAGCTGTGCAGGACGAAACCGGGTTGTGCGATAACACGATGCTCGCGCTCGACTGGCGCTGGCCGCGCAGTGGCGCGGGCGCTGGCTTTGGCCGGCGTGGTTGGTGCGTTGACAGGCGCGTCCATCGCTCACTCGTAGCCGTAGGCGCGCAGCGAGGCCTCGTTATCAGCCCAACCGGATTTCACTTTGACCCAAATCTCGAGATAGACCTTGCCGCCGAATAGCTTTTCCATATCAAGTCGCGCTTGAGTAGAAATCTCTTTGAGGCATGCGCCCTTCTGCCCGATCAGCATCACCTTGTGCGCATCACGTCCGACCAAAATAGCGGCAAACACACGACGCAGCTGACCTTCCTGCTCGAACTGTTCAATCACTACGGTGCTGGTATACGGCAGCTCGTCACCCACGAAGCGAAAAACTTTCTCGCGTACGATTTCAGCAGCGAGAAATTTTTCGCTGCGGTCGGTGATGTCATCCTCGTCGAAGATTCGCTCGCCTTCCGGTAGATGCTGACGAATCTCGCCTTCCAGCCGATCCAGCTGAAAGCCTTGCTTGGCAGATACCGGAACGATCGCCGCAAAATCAAATTTTTGCGCGACCTGCTGCGCAAAATTCATCAGGATGGCTTTGTCTTTCACATGATCGGCTTTGTTAATCACCAGCACCGTCGGCACCGTTGAGGGCAACAGTGACAAGACTTTTGCATCGGCATCAGCGAAATGTCCGGCCTCCACCACGAACAGCACCACATCGGCGGCGGTGAGTGTCGTAGTCACGGTGCGATTCAGCGTCTTGTTGAGCGCATTGCCATGACGCGTCTGAAAACCTGGCGTGTCGATGTACACATACTGCGCATCGGCATGGGTCTGGATGCCGGTGATTCGGTGGCGCGTAGTTTGCGCTTTACGCGAGGTGATGCTGACCTTGGCACCGATCAGCTTGTTCATGAGTGTGGATTTGCCCACATTGGGCCGCCCGACAATCGCAATATAGCCGCACCGAAATCCTGCGGCGGCGGGCGCAGTGCTCATGCAGATTTGCTTTGACCGACCGACTCGGCGTGCGCGCCGTCCGCATCCAGCGGTAGCTCATCCTGTTCTTTCGCTGCGGCGATTTTGGACTGCCGGTTCGGTCGTTTGTCGTTCTCTGCAGCCTCGGACTGTATGGTTGCAATACCTGCGAGCTTCAGCTGTGCGGTGCGCTGACGGGTTTTCTTGGGCTCGGCGGGCGCTTTGGCCAGCGCCAGCTGCACCGCTTCGAGTGCTAGCCGGGCAGCGGCTTGCTCGCCCGCGCGTCGGCTGCCACCGGTACCAAATACTTGAATATCGAGCTTGGGCACTAAGCATTCGATCTCGAACTCTTGGTTATGCGCAGCGCCGTGGGTGGCAACCACATTGTACTGCGGCAGCGGAATTTTTTTACCCTGCAAAAATTCTTGCAGCAGTGTCTTGGCGTCTTTACCCAAAGTTTTTGGGTCAACGGTTTGCAGGATGGGGACATACATTGCACGAATGACGTCGCGCGCGGCATCAAAGCCGCTGTCGAGATAAATTGCGCCGAACAGCGCCTCGAGCGTGTCCGCGAGAATGGAGGGCCGACGAAAACCACCCGACTTCAACTCGCCTTCGCCGAGTCGCAAAAACTGCGATAACTCGAGCCGCTGTGCGATTTCATAGAGCGACTGCTGCTTGACCAAGTTGGCACGCAGACGCGAAAGATCACCTTCGTCGATCTTGTTGAATTTTTCGAACAGTAGCGCAGCGACGACGCAGTTAAGCACCGAGTCGCCAAGGAACTCAAGCCGCTCATTGTGCAGGCTACTGTGGCTACGATGCGTCAATGCCTGCTGCAGTAGCGCAGCGCTCTTGAAGCTGTGGCCAAGCCGTTGTTGCAGTAGCGCGATATCCATTGCGTGTTGCTGCTAGTTCGCAGCCTCGTCCTGTCCATCGTCGGGGTTACTACCCCGATATGCAATCAGCAGGCTAAACGGGCCGAACAGAACGATGCGTTTGTCATACTTGAAACGCACTCGCATGCTGTCGCCCCGACCGCTGATCTCGAGATCCTTGCCCTGCAGGGTATCTGAAAACCCCACTGATGCCACCTTGTCAAAACGCTCACGCAGCTCGGCCGGCGTATCAGAGACGGCCGCAGCGGCAGCCACTGCCTTTTTAATAGCCCAGTACTCCAACACCCCGGGGCCTGCCCTGACCAGCAGCACGCCCGCCAAAGCCAGCACCAGCAGCGTGCTGACCAAGCCCAGCAGCGAGAAACCCCGCTGGCCTTGCCTATTACCTGCAGGGACAGGTTCATCCCCGACGCAAAAACTCACTGAAACCCACCGATACGCTTGAAATTACCGAGGTTCATCCAGACAAAAAATGCTTTTCCGACAATATTTTGCTCAGGTACGAAGCCCCAGTAGCGTGAATCCAGACTGTTATCGCGATTATCACCCATCATGAAGTAATGTCCAGACGGCACCGTGCACTCGAAGCCTTCCAAGTCGTAACGGCACAGCTCGTGCTGCGGGAAGTTATCGGGGCTAGGTACGTAAGGCGGCAACTTGCCATCATTCAGAATGGCGTGGGTTATGCCCGTCAGATTTTCCCGGTAATGCTCGAAGTATTGCAACCGGTCTTCGTCCAGATAATCGGGCAGTTTTTCGTACGACACTTCTTTGCCGTTGACCGACAGTCGCTTATTTTTGTACAGCACGGTATCGCCTGGCACGCCCACCACACGCTTGATGTAATCGAGTGAGGTATCTCTTGGGAATTTAAAAACCATGACGTCGCCGCGCTGCGGGTCATTGATCGGAATAACTTTCTGGTTCACGACAGGCAAGCGTATGCCATACGTGAATTTGTTCACCAAAATAAGGTCGCCGATTTGTAGCGTTGGTAGCATGGAGCTGGAAGGGATCTTGAACGGCTCGAACATGAAAGACCGAAACAGGAAAACCGCCGCAATCACCGGAAAAAAACTTCCGGTGTAAGCGATCCAGGTCGGTTGTTGCTGCAAGCGCTCGACCAAATCAGCACGCGCGCTCGGATCAGGCTTGATACCACTTTCTGCCAGCTTGGCCTGACGCGCATCAAACTCTGCGAGCGCCTCTTCTGCCAGCTGCCGGCGCTTGGGGGCGTGATGCAAACGGTCATACAGCCACACCAAGCCGGTACCGATCGTCAGCAACAACAAGATCAGCGCAAAATTCCCCAGAATTGATTGCATCGTCATTTATTTTTCTTCCAATTGAAGAATAGCCAGAAACGCTTCTTGCGGTATCTCGACCGAACCCACCTGCTTCATACGCTTCTTACCGGCCTTTTGTTTTTCGAGCAGCTTGCGCTTGCGGCTGATGTCACCGCCGTAGCATTTAGCGAGCACGTTTTTACGCAAGGCTTTTACGTTTTCACGCGAAATAATGTTGGAGCCAATGGCTGCCTGTATCGCCACATCGAACATCTGCCGAGGGATCAGCTCACGCATTTTGGCGGCAACCGCACGTCCACGGTAAGGTGCATTGGATCGGTGCACGATAATCGCCAGCGCATCGACCTTTTCGCTGTTAATCAGTATATCGACTTTCACCACATCCGATGAGCGGTATTCCTTGAATTCATAATCCATAGACGCATAGCCACGCGAGATGGATTTCAAGCGATCAAAGAAATCCAGCACCACCTCTGCCATCGGGATCTCATAAGTCAACTGGACCTGCTTCCCGTGGTAGGTCATGTTCATCTGTATGCCGCGCTTTTGGGTGCAGAGCGTGATCACGGCACCGACATACTCCTGCGGCATGTACAAGTTAACGGTGACAATGGGTTCGCGAATCTCGTCGATCTTGGAAGGCTCGGGCATCCTTGACGGGTTATCGACCATGATGGTTGTACCATCACGCATCTTGACTTCATAGATCACGGTCGGCGCGGTTGTGATCAGGTCCATATCGAACTCGCGCTCGAGACGTTCCTGCACGATTTCCATATGAAGCAGGCCCAAGAAGCCGCAACGGAAACCAAAGCCCAGCGCTTGCGATACCTCGGGCTCATACATCAGCGCGGCATCATTCAGCTTTAGTTTTTCCAACGAATCTCTCAGCGCATCGTACTGGTTAGCTTCTACTGGAAACAAACCAGCAAACACCTGCGGCTGTACTTCCTTGAAACCTGGCAGCGGTTCGGATGCGGGTTTGGCAGCAAGCGTGATCGTGTCACCTACCTTGGCGGCTTTCAGCTCCTTGATACCGGCGATGATGAAGCCCACCTGGCCGGCCGATAATGAATCGCGCGACACCGACTTCGGTGTGAAAACGCCGACGCTTTCAACCAAGTGCTGCGCACCGGTGGCCATCAACAGAATTTTTTCTTTGGGGCGCAAGGTACCGTTTTTTACGCGTACCAGCATCACCACGCCGACATAGTTATCGAACCAGGAATCAACAATCAGCGCCTGCAACGGCGCATCAGGGTCACCAGTGGGTGGCGGTACTTTTGCAATCAACGACTCGAGTACATCTTCGACACCTAAGCCGGTTTTGGCAGAGCAGTGCACCGCATCGCTGGCCTCGATACCGATAACGTCTTCAATTTCTTCGATTGCGTTATCAGGATCAGCTGATGGCAGATCGATCTTGTTAAGTACCGGCACCACCTCAACACCGAGATCAAGCGCGGTGTAGCAGTTGGCAACCGTTTGTGCCTCAACACCTTGCGACGCATCGACCACCAGCAGCGCGCCCTCGCAGGCGGAAAGCGAGCGACTAACCTCGTAGCTGAAATCGACATGACCGGGGGTATCGATCAGATTAAGGTTGTAGACCTTGCCATCGCGCGCCTTGTAGGTGAGCGCGGCGGTCTGTGCTTTGATCGTGATACCACGCTCGCGCTCAAGGTCCATTGAGTCGAGTACCTGCGCCTCCATCTCGCGCTCGGATAGCCCGCCACAAATCTGAATGATCCGGTCGGCCAGCGTGGACTTACCGTGGTCAATGTGGGCGATGATGGAGAAATTCCGGATATGGTTCATGAAAAAATCGGATACGAAAAAGGCGCTCGGGCGAGCGCCTTGGCAATAACCTCAACAATCCGCCATTTTACCGGATTCGGTGGCGCTCCAGCCTGCGGGCTCACGCCCCGGATCGACCGATAAAACGCGCGACGGCCGCCGCATCTAAATGGTAGTGGCAGAGGGTTTGCGGCGACTGCCCGGGCGCACAACCCTGCAAGACGGGTACCAGTTCATCGTATTGCGCAAGCAGCGCCGGGTCCGCATCGACATCGATCACATCAACGCGATAATCATCGCCCACCTGCGCCTTCAATGCTTGCAGCATGTCATCGCACAGGTGACACCAGGCGCGTGAGTAAATGACGAAGTAAGCCATTATGTGTTGAGGCTGATTTGCCATCGGCATGAAAAAGAGGCCGCAACTGCAGCCCCTCGTACCGGGTAATCAGACGCTTACTGCGCTGCCGGCTTCACCGGCACGAACTGCGAAGAATCACCACGCCGCACCAGCAGCAACGCGTTTTTCTTCGGATCGAGCTTGGCGACTAATCCATTGAACTGCTTGGCGTCGCGGATATCAGTATTGTTCAGTCGAACAATCACATCGCCCTGCTGCAACCCAACGCGCGCCGCCGGGCCCTCAGCCGAGTCGATCACCGCGCCACCGTCAAGACGCAACTCCTGTTTCTGTGCATCGTTCAGATCACTCACGATCAAACCAAGCGCATTCGCAGTTTGCTCTGGCTTGCGTTTTTCTTCGGTCTTTTTCTTGGCGGTTTGGTCAGCCTCCATCTCGGCGATAACCACTGGTACCTCACGCTTGTTGCCCTTGCGCAGTACAGTCAAGTTGGCCTTGGAGCCGGGCTTGGTGCTACCCACCATGCGCGGCAGATCACCGGATTTTTCAATGGTGCTACCGTTGAACGCAACGATGATGTCACCCGCCTCAACGCCGGCCTTTTCTGCTGGGCTGCCGGGCTCGACTCGCGCCACTAGCGCACCCTGCGCACGCGGCATGCCAAGCGATTCAGCGACATCTTTCGATACCTCGCCAATCTGCACGCCGATGCGGCCACGGATCACTCTGCCAGTGGTCTTTAGCTGATCGGCGACTCGCATTGCCTCGCCAATTGGCACCGCGAAAGAGATACCCATGTAGCCACCCGATCGGCTGTAAATCTGAGAGTTGATGCCGATCACTTCGCCGCGCATATTGATCAACGGGCCGCCTGAGTTGCCAGGATTAACGGCCACGTCGGTCTGTATGAGGGGCAGGTAGTCGCCCGTATCACGAGATATCGCCGACACAATACCGGCGGTCACGGTGTTCTCCAAACCGAACGGAGAACCAATCGCAATCACCCACTCGCCTACGCGCAGTTTGCTGGAATCACCCATCGTGAGGCGCGGCAGGTTGGCGCCATCGATCTTGACCAATGCAACATCGGTACGACGATCTGAGCCAATGATCTTGGCTCTGAATTCACGTTTGTCGGTGAGCGTCACAAATACTTCGTCAGCTCCCTCAACTACGTGCGCATTGGTAAGAACGAAGCCGTCGGAGGAAATAATGAAACCGGAGCCGACCCCACGCGGTACCTGCTGCTCGTCTTGCTGAGGCGCGCCGCGACGGTTACGCGGCGAAGGCTGCTGCTGACGCGGTGCCGGCTGGCCGAAGAAGCGGCGGAAAAACTCTTGCATCTCTTCGTCTTCGCTACCACCACCGCCCTGCTGCATTTGCTTGGAGCGCTCAGTGGTGCGGATATTCACCACGGCTGGTCCGACCTTGTCGACCAGGTCCGTGAAGTCGGGCAGCACGGCGGCGTGCGCCGGGGTGGCAACGCCGAGCCCGAGACCGAGCGGCGCAAACGCCGTCACCAGCGCAAACAAGGTGGCGGCCGAAAAAAATTGACGTGTCCGTAGCGAGATGTTTCATGGGGTGTTTTTTGGGTGTTTGGGCAAAATCAATGCCCTGAATAGGCTGTTTCCATAGCGCCGTCAGGGATAAGGCGAGGATGTTAAGGCAAAAGCGTTAACGCCGCTTGGCGGCAGCAAAGCGCTCATAAATTGAGCAACAAAATTTGTTGAAATGGCAAGGCAAACAGGCGTCGCAACCAGATGCAAGTGCCTGCACCACCGGCCACTATCTGCACACTTGCAGGCTGTGTCTTGCCAATCAATCCAACACAACGGGCGTTTGCAGTTAGCGCGTGATTCGGCGCGCAATTGAAGCTACCAGGTCAACCGCCAAGTGGCTTGGTCGATCATTCTCTCTCAGTGCGTCGCCGATCAGGTGGTAGGTGTCCCAGCGGCGGCGCGCTTCACCCGACACGAGCTCCGGGAGTAGTTGTTTGGTTCGCGGCATTGTCAATTCACCGTCAATGAGTGCGGATATCTGCTCCGCGCGGCTGCTGCCGCTCTCCGCGCCACTCGCCATACCCCCAGCCCTTCAAACACTTGTTATTCGAATTCATGGACGGCACCGGGGCCGACATTTACCAACGTTTATCCGTCGCGGTGCCCAGCAGCGGCCTCAATCGCTCGGCGATTGCCTCGCGCGCACGAAATATCCGACTCCGTACCGTGCCAATCGGACAGCCCATTGTCTCTGCTATCTCGTCGTAGCTCATACCCTCCAACTCCCGCAGCGTGATCGCGATGCGCAGCTCTTCTGGCAGGGCCTCCATCGCCACGTTGACGGTCTCGGCAATTTGTTTGGTCGCAAGCATAAACTCAGGGGTGTTGATATCCCTCAGATGCTCTCCGTCATCAAAAGTTTCCGCCTCTTCAGCATCGGCCTCGGTCGATGTGGGCGCGCGACGGCCCTGCGTGACCAAATAGTTTTTGGCGGTGTTGATACCGATTCGGTACAGCCAGGTGTAAAACGCCGAGTCACCGCGAAATTGCGGCAGGGCTCGGTAGGCCTTGATGAAAGCCTCTTGCACTACATCTTCTGCCTCGGCTTGATCGCGCACCAAGCGCGACACCAGTCGCATCAGCTTACGCTGGTATTTACTCACCAGAAGCTCGAAAGCTTTCTTGTCGCCCTGCTGCACGCGATCAACGAGTAGCTGATCTATATCGCGTTCTGTCGTCAATCCCCATGCCCTCGAATGAGCGCGACATGTGGGCGAAGTAGTGTTGCTGCCCGGCCTTGCAACTACAGGCTCGGGTGAGCATTTTCAGGGTGTTAAGCAGTGGCCTTGCCACGACCGAGCTTGCATTGACTGGTTGATGCAAGCGGTGCGATGCGAGCCGGGCTGCCCGTGTGTCGTTATTTTTGTCGGCGCTTCGCTCTTGGTCGCTTCAATTGCGTGAGACAGGCTCAACTTAGCCAAGGCGGCAGGTCGTTGCTCAGTGCATCGTGATGATTTTGCCTTGCAGCGATCCAGCGACAGGCGACAGATAACGCATGAAATGCATCATCACGCATGCTGTCTGGCAGCAGGATCAATGTGATCGTGTTACCTGTTACCGGTTGCAAACGCAATACCATCAACGACGACCAGAGCGTCGAGCCTTGGCGCAGTTGAACCACCTTGCCTTCAGCATCGGATAGTCTCGGTAATCCGGCTTCAGCGTTTGGGTAAGTCTCTACCAATCGGATCTGACCGAGTCTGGTTACATCAATCCGCAGGCCTGTTCTCGGTCGAAGCGCCCGTATAACGAGCACGAATGACGCGGTGGCGCAAACAAGCACGAGGAGGTAGCACAACGCATCCGCCGGGCCGCCCGCAGCTGAGGCCTGGAATAGCCACCGCGCCACCGAAAGCAGCACTGCAGCCATTGCTATTTGCAGCACAATCCACAGCCGCGAGGGTCGTACTCGCGCCGACAGAGCAATCGTCATGAACGGGGGCGGCGAAAGTTGAAAGCGATCAGCGGGGCGCGCGGGCAGTGTCGCAGCACCGCCGCCGCTATGGGTCAGGCCTTGGCGAAAATCAGGGTGCCGTTGGTGCCGCCGAACCCGAAGGAATTTTTGACTGCGATGTTGATCGGCATATCACGCGCGGTGTTGGCGCAATAATCGAGATCACAGTCCGGGTCTTGATTAAAGATGTTGATGGTAGGCGGCGACTTTTGATGATGCACCGCCAGCACGGTGAATACTGACTCCAAGCCACCTGCACCCCCGAGTAAATGCCCGGTCATGGACTTGGTGGAATTGACCACGGCCTTGTACGCGTGATCACCCAACGCACGCTTGATCGCGACAGTTTCAGCGACATCACCCAGCGGGGTTGATGTGCCGTGTGCGTTGACGTAATCCACTTGATCCGGATTGATACCCGCGTTGCGCATTGCCGCCACCATGCATCGACGTGCACCATCACCATCTTCCGGAGGCGCAGTCATGTGATGCGCATCAGCGCTCATACCGAAGCCGAGCAGCTCTGCGTATATCTTTGCGCCGCGTGCCTTCGCGTGCTCATACTCTTCCAGCACCATCACGCCGGCGCCCTCGCCGAGCACGAAGCCGTCACGGTCTTTATCCCAAGGGCGCGATGCGGTTGCAGGATCATCATTCCGTGATGACAAAGCGCGCGCAGCGGCAAACCCACCGATACCCAAGGGTGACACAGTCGATTCAGCACCGCCCGCGATCATGATGTCAGCATCACCGTACTCGATCAAACGACCCGCCTCACCGATGCAATGCAAACCGGTAGTACATGCTGTGACGATCGCCAGGTTCGGCCCCTTCAAACCATACTTGATCGAGAGATGTCCTGAGATCATGTTGATGATGGATGCGGGCACAAAGAACGGGCTGATACGACGAGGCCCACGCGTCTGATACTCGCCGTGGGTTTCTTCGATCATCGGCAAGCCACCAATACCTGAGCCGACCATCACCCCGATACGCTCAGCGTTAGCGTCGGTCACCACTAATCCACTGTCTTGCATCGCCTGTATGCCAGCCGCCATGCCGAAGTGAATGAAAGTATCCATATGACGCGCTTCTTTGGCGGGAATGTAGTCCTCTACCTGAAAGCCTTTGACCTCACCAGCGAAGGTCGTTGCGAAGGCACTCGCGTCGAATTTAGTGACCGTAGCGATACCGGATCGGCCGGCGAGTAGTGCTTCCCATGAAGATGAGATCGTGTTGCCAACGGGGGATACGCATCCCAGTCCCGTGACAACGACACGGCGTCGAGGGGGGCGAGTCAAACAGTACTCCTGGAGAATAAATTCGGCAGTGCGAGGTGGGGATGCTTAGGCCTTGACGTGCGCCTTTGCGTAATCGATGGCTTGCTGCACCGTCGTGATCTTTTCAGCTTGCTCGTCGGGGATTTCCATTTCGAACTCATCTTCAAGCGCCATTACCAGCTCAACAGTGTCAAGCGAATCAGCACCAAGATCGTCAACGAAAGATGACTCATTTTTGATATCGGCTTCGGCAACACCGAGCTGCTCAGCAACGATTTTTTTAACACGCGATTCGATGTCAGACATCTTCATCCTCCAGTGGGTGGTTCTAGGTTTAGTGAAAGAATTCTATCAGGTTTGAGATACAGAACTTAAGTTTTGACTTCTGATTTTGCCAACATCCGTCAGCCAATTGACACTCTCAAAAAGGCAACGCATTAGCCCCCGCTCATGTACATGCCACCGTTGACATGCAATGTGGTGCCAGTGATATAGCCGGCTTGCGGTGATGCGAGAAATGACACACTTGCTGCAATATCTTCCGGCATGCCGAAGCGCCCTGCCGGGATTTGCTGCAACAGCGCGGCCACTTGCTGCTCGGTCAGCGCCTTGGTCATGTCGGTATCAATAAACCCCGGCGCGACGCAGTTGACAGTGATGTTGCGACTGCCGATCTCGCGCGCCAGCGCACGGCTCATACCGGCAACGCCCGCCTTCGCCGCCGCGTAGTTCATTTGGCCCGGGTTTCCGGCAGAGCCAACCACCGAAGTAATGTTGATGATGCGGCCGTACTTGGCCTTCATCATGCCTCGTAGCACGGCACGCGACAGCCGCGCGACCGCGGTCAAATTAGTCGCGATGACGGCGTCCCACTCATCATCTTTCATGCGCATCGCGAGTTGATCTTGGGTGATACCGGCATTGTTCACGAGTATCGATACGCCGCCCATCTCTTTGCCGATGTGATCAATCAGCGCGAGTGAGGCCTCAGCGTCATCGACATGGAGTACCTCACCTCGACCAGCATCCGTCCGCACAGCGTTCAGGTAATCACTGATCGAGGCTGCGCCAGACTCGGTGGTAGCAGTGCCGATGACGGTCGCCCCGTGTCGTGCCAAATCGATAGCGATTGCCTTGCCGATGCCTCGCGAGGCACCTGTTACTAACGCAATTTGTTTATCGAGCGATGCGCTCATTGTCCTGCCTCCAAAACAGCTTGCAGTGATGCCTGATCATTGATCGCATCAGCGCTGAGTTGCGTATCGATACGCTTGACCAAACCGCTGAGTACTTTACCGGGCCCGCATTCAATTACACGGGTAATACCCAGCGTTGACATTTTCTGTACTGACTCTACCCAGCGTACCGGTGCCGCAGCCTGACGCACTAATGCGTCCTTGATTGCCGCTGCATCGCTCTCGATCGCGACATCGACATTGTTAATGAGTTGAATACGCGGCGTTGAAAACTCAAGTCCAGACAAGTACTCGCGCAAGCGATCGGACGCAGGCTTCAGCAGCGACGAGTGAAAGGGTGCAGATACAGGTAGTGGCAAGGCGCGCTTGGCGCCTTTGGATTTGGCTAGCTCGCAGGCGCGCTCCACCGCCGCTTTGTGTCCTGCGATCACCACTTGCGCCGGTGCGTTGAAGTTCACTGGCTCTACCACTTCACCATGCCCGGCTTCGGTACAAGCCGCGCGCACATCGTCATCAGAGAGCCCGAGAATGGCGGCCATACCTCCTTGGCCTACCGGTACTGCCTCCTGCATGGCCTGCGCACGAAAGCGCACCAGGGGCACGGCATCACGAAATTCAATCACGCCAGCGGCAACCAATGCGGAGTATTCGCCCAAGCTATGTCCTGCGACTAACGCTGGCGGCGCGCCACCCGCAGCGATCCAGGCGCGATAAAACGCCACCGCAGACGCCAGCATCACTGGCTGTGTGTTAGTGGTGAGATCAAGTGATTCCTTCGGACCCTCGGCGATCAGCCTGGCAAGGTCGAGTTGCAATCCATCCGACGCTTCGCTGATCGTGTCACGCACGATCGCGTTGTCAGCGAAGCCATTCAACATACCAATCGCTTGCGAGCCCTGCCCGGGAAAAACAAATGCTGTTGCGTTCATATCGATACGTTCTGTTTTTTCGATTGTTTACTTAACCGAGTCATGCCTCCAAACCGCCATCACGCCAACGCAGTAGCGCGCTTGCGGTGTGGCTCACATCCGTGCCAGCGCAGCGCCCCAGGTGAACCCACCACCAACCCCCTCCATCAGCACCAGCTGACCAGGTTTGATGCGCCCATCGCGCGTGGCAACATCCAGCGCAAGTGGGATCGACGCAGCAGATGTATTGCCATGCTGATCGACTGTGACAATCATTTTTTCCAAAGGTAAGCCGAGTTTTTTGGCAGTGCCCTGCATGATGCGAATATTTGCCTGGTGCGGGATCAGCCAGTCGACATCGGCGGCCTGCAGGCCAGCTGCGTGCAGCGCTTCATTAGCGACCTGCTCCAACACGGAAACCGCTAATTTGAATACGGCCTGCCCATCCATCGTCAGGAAAGCGCTGCCACTGACCGCGCCACCGCTCATGTGGCCTGGAACACGAAGAATGTCGGTGTGGCGGCCATCTGCGTGAAGCTTGCTCGACAAAATGCCGGGCTGCTCCGATGCCGTGATTACCACCGCGCCCGCACCATCACCGAATAACACGCAGGTGGTACGGTCATTGAAATCCAGAATGCGCGAGAACACCTCCGCGCCGATCACCAGCACGCGCTTGTGCATGCCAGACCGAATAAAGCTATCAGCAACCGACAACGCATACACAAAACCGCTGCACACTGCTTGTACATCGAGTGCTGCACAGTGATTGGTGATTCCGAGCTTACGCTGCACTACACACGCTGTGCTGGGAAAACCACCAAGATAATCCGGTGTCGAGGTGGCGAGAATAATGAGGTCAATGTCGTCCGGTGTCAGCTGTGCCATTTGCAAGGCGTGCTGAGCTGCAGTCACGGCAAGATCACTCGACAGCACGCCGTCGTCGGCGAAGTGACGAGCCGAGATACCGCTGCGCGAAACGATCCATTCATCAGATGTTTCAAGACCGCGCCCTGCCAGCATCGCTGCCAGATCTTGATTGGTGACTCGACGCGGCGGCAAACAGCTGCCGGTACCAACAATTCGAGAGTATGTGCCCATGGGGTTCAGGGTGAGTGGCTCTCTGCACCAGCGGCTTGCGGCATCAGATCACCAATGGCTGCTTCAATACGGGACAGCACATCATGACGCGCCGCTTCGAAAGCGCGTCGTATCGCCCACTCAAAGCCGTAGGCGCTTTCGCCGCCGTGGCTCTTGAACACCAAACCGCGCAGACCGAGCAGGCTTGCGCCATTGTAGCGGGAGGGATTAAGGCGCTGCGAAATTCGACGCAGCGCCCCTTGCGCCAGCAACGCGCCCAAGGTGTTCAGCCAGCCCTGTTTCAGCTCGCTCACCAATACGCCCTTGACCAGACGGCCCAAGCCCTCGGCCGCTTTCAACGTGACATTGCCGACAAAGCCATCACAGACCACGATATCGGTGGTGCCCTCAAATATGTCGTTGCCTTCGACGTTGCCGTAAAAATTGATTAACCCCTTGTCATGATCGGCGCGCATCAGTTCAGCGGTTTGCTTTACCAGCTCATTACCTTTGATGTCTTCCTCGCCGACATTCAGCAAGCCGACAGTGGGTCTTGCATGCCCTTCAACTGCGGCCACCAAGGCTGAGCCCATCAGCGCGAATTGTTGCAGGTGGAATGGTTCGCAGTCGACGTTGGCGCCAAGGTCAAGCACGTAGGTCGGACCATCTTTCTGGTTGGGCAAAATAGTACAGATCGCTGGCCGATCAACCCCGGCGATGGTTTTCAACAGGTAGCGTGAAACCGCCATCAAGGCACCGGTGTTACCGGCCGAGACGCAGGCTTGTGCTGCGCCTTCTTTGACCTGATCGATGGCCACCCGCATCGATGAGTCCCGCTTGCGGCGTAGCGCAACTTCGAGTGTGTCGTCCATTTCGACCACCTCAGTGGCGTTGACGATACTGAGTTGCGGGTGGTGCTCGGCGCCGAGCTTACGCAGTTCGGCGCGGATGATTTCTTCGCGGCCGACTAAAAGTAACTGAGCATCGTGCTGCTGATTGACGAAGGCGACCGACGCAGGCACGGTAACCGGCGGACCGTGGTCGCCGCCCATGCAGTCAATCGAAATCCGAACGGTCATGACTGAGGCACCTCAGCGTTGAATTGCAGAGCAATCCGCTGATGGGCAAGTTTGACCTGATGGCAGTGGTCGCGCATACAAAAACGGCGTTAGTGGTCAAAGACCCCTGACGCCGAATGATGAAAATGCTTTGCGTGAAACGGGAATCGCCGCTGACGACTTACTCGTCGTTCTTGGTCTTCATGACCTTGCGGCCACGGTAGAACCCGTTCGGACTGATGTGATGACGCAGATGCACCTCACCCGTGGTCGGCTCGATCGCGGTGGCCGGCGGGGTTAGAAATTGGTGCGAGCGGTGCATACCCCGCTTCGACGGCGTCTTTTTGTTTTGCTGAACTGCCATGACGTACTCCTAAGGAAGCACTGCTAAAGCGAGAAGCGCAAACCGCTCGGCGCTCGCTCAAAGCAGCGAATCCGATAGTTTAACACAAAGGAATGAGATGACTAGACACCTTGCGCCGCCGCGCCCGGCCGGGGCCGCCCGAATTGTGCGGCTACACACGCGCACCCACTGCGCAGAACGCGCGGCACAAGTGTTTTCGAACAATTAACTAGCCCAAGCTATTTTTTCAATTTCTGCAACACCGCAAACGGTGAATCGGGCTTGCCTGGCGTATGCGCCGCCCCACCATCTGGACAAGTTGGATGCCGAGGCGACAGTGGTAAAGAAAGCAAGACCTCATCTTCAACCAGCTGCATGAGATCAAGCGTTGCGCTACCGACGATCACATCAATCGCGTCATCGTCGAGCGTTTGTTCAATGGCGTCGGCTTCCTGTTCATCATGCGCCAGCACCAGCCGCGTTTGTGTATCGATGGCGTGCGACATCGGCAACAGGCAGCGCTGGCAAACCAACGCTACATCACCCGTCACCGCCATGTTGAGCTGCGCATAATCCTTGGGATGACGGCCGCCTCGAAACGACCAATGAACCGCCCCTTGCTGGTTGAAAGTCTCCGCCGCCAACCTCGGTAACTCAGCGATAGCGGCCGAACCCTCGCGCTGCTCGGCCTGGCGACAAAATGCAAATCCATCGACGATTACTTGGCTCATAGCGCGGGCTCGCTGCGTAAAGGCCGGTATAGTAACAAGGCCACCCCTACCTTCGCAGCCATTTAGCCCTACCGATCGCACCACCCATGTCAAGTTCACCGCGACTGATCCTTGCCTCAAGCTCAACCTACCGCCAAGCGCTGCTGGCGCGGTTACAGCTGAAGTTCGAGACAATCGCGCCGGATATCGATGAGCGCGCCCTTCCGGATGAAACTGCAATCGATACTGCGCTCCGTCTGTCGCAAGCGAAAGCAGAGGCGGTAGCCAGCACCACGAGAGATGCCTTGATCATCGGCTCGGATCAAGTCGCTACTTTGGATGGAATGCATATCGGCAAGCCTGGCACCCACGCCAAGGCCCTGTCGCAACTGCAAGCAATGCGAGGACGCGAAGTGGTTTTTCACAGCGCACTGTGCCTGCTGGATACGCGACCAGAAGCTCCGCAACGAGTACAAATACAAAACATTCAAACCGTAGTTTGCTTCAGACATTTGTCAGACGAAGAGCTGGATGCGTATCTGCACATTGAGCAACCGTATGATTGTGCCGGCAGCGCTAAAAATGAAGCCCTGGGTATTGCGCTGCTGTCGTCCATTCGCAGCGACGACCCAACAGCACTCACCGGGCTGCCGCTGATTTCTCTGGTCAGCATGCTACGCGTATCCGGTGTGAATTTTTTCAAAGGATAGGCTGATGCGAGGAACGCTGTACCTGATTCCGAATGCACTCGGTGCCGGTGCGCTCGACAGCGTTATTCCCGATCAGGTGCGCGCGCGCACTGCGTCGCTCCAGTATTTCATTGCAGAGAACGCCAAAAGCGCGCGTGCTTTTCTGAAGCTGGTTAGCGCCACCCATTCGCTTCGACAGTCGATACAAGAAACCCATATCAGCGAACTGAATGTGAACACAGCCGCCGAGCACATACCTGCGCTGCTGACACCGCTGCTGCAGGGCCATGATGTCGGCTTATTGTCTGAAGCAGGCGTACCCGCGGTGGCAGACCCGGGCGCAGACCTTGTGCGTCTTGCGCATCGAGAGGGCGTCCCGGTCAAACCGCTGGTAGGGCCTTCTTCCTTGCTGCTGGCGCTAATGGCCAGCGGCCTGAACGGGCAAAGTTTTGCGTTTCATGGTTACTTGCCAACCGATGCCGAACCGCGCGCGGCTCGCATTCGGCAACTTGAGCAACGCTCACGACAAGAACGACAAACGCAGATGTTTATTGAAACGCCTTACCGCAATGAGGCGATGTTGCAAGCGCTCGCTACGAGCTGCGCGCCAGATACGCTTGTTTGCGTTGCGACTGATCTCACACTCGACACCGAGTTAGTGCGCACCATGAGCGCGCAGCAATGGCAAAAAGAGATCTCAGCAGGGCAGCTGCCGTCGCTCAAAAAAAGACCAAGCGTGTTTCTGCTGTTGGCGTAACAATGAGGACAACAGAATCAAGGCAGCGGCTGGATCCCGAGACGGTTTCAATCAACCTACCGGGGCTTGACCCACTCGGTCGCCATGGTCTTCGCAAACCCCTCACCGACCGCAGCACCGAACTTTTTCAGCACCCGATCAGATAAGCCCTCACGCACGGTGTAGTCAATCACATCTTCTGCTTTCAGCACATCGCGCGCGACACCATCGACCGTACCGAGTCCATCTGCCAAGCCAAGTCGGATCGCACTTTCTCCGGTCCAGAATAAGCCAGAGAAAATCTCCGGCGAGTTTTTCAGTCGCTTGCCGCGACCCGAGCGCACCGCAGCGATAAACTGCTGATGAATCTCATCGAGCAAAGACTGAGTATAAGCACGGTGACGCGGATTTTGCGGCTGAAACGGATCCATCATGGCCTTGTTCTCACCCGCAGTCATCAGGCGCCGCTCGATACCAAGCTTATTCATCAGACCAGAGAAGCCGAAGCTGCTCATCAGCACACCGATTGAACCAACCACACTACCCTGGCTGACATAGATACGATCTGCTGCTGCTGCAATGTAGTAGCAACCCGAAGCGCACATATCTTCTACCACTACATACACCGGTTTATTCGGATGCAGCTTACGCAAGCGGGTGATCTCGTTGTTCACGATCGCAGACTGTACCGGGCTGCCACCCGGGCTATTCATGCGCAGTACCAAACCCACAGAGCCTTCGTCGTTGAAGGCATCCTGCAAGGCAGGCATGATGGTGTCAACCGAGGCGGTCGGGCTGTCCGAATCAATCTCACCCGTGATCTCAATCAGCGCAGTGTGCCGAGTACTGGGTGGCTTGCCGCCCCACTTCAAGTCGAGCGCGGCGCCGGCAGCGATGAGCGCCAGCAGCAGGATGCCGATGCGGTACACATTGCGCCAGCGACGGTTAGCACGCTGCTCATCCAAGTAGGCATGGGCGATTTTCTCTAGCGTCTCATAAGGTATCCGCGGTGCCGAGGCGGTTTGAGCGGCGTCGTTAGCCGACTCCGCAGATGTCGCTGCTGTAGTTGGTGCGGATGCTGATGTTGGTTCTTCCATAGCGCTTGCTTATCGTTAGCTTCAGGCCATTACCGGGCCAACGTCGTTGTCCGGCTCCCAAAAAACTTTGTTGTCTTGCTCGATTACCTGCAACTTGTGCAACTTGCCGCCCCGGCACGGACCACCGGCGCAATGACCTGTATCGGGCTGGTACAGCGCGCCGTGCGTCGCACACACCAGATATAAACCACTCTCCTCAAAGAACTCGCCTGGATTCCAGTCAAGCTCCATTGGCAAATGCGCGCAGCGGTTCAGATAGGCGTATACCGAATCACCATAGCGCACCACGAAACCTGTGCGGTCGCCGCCGTCCGCCGTGACCGGGAACCGCACCCCCAAGCCGCCATCTGTGAGCGCCGCTGATTCGCAAATATAAACTGGATTACCCATCACCCGATACGATCCAATCGCCCGACGCAGGCTTGACTATCTTGGTCAGCAAAAGTTTTACAGCGGCACCATCGCACTGAAGTCAGCGGCAGCGCCCCCGCCTTAGGCATGCTCATTCAGCCAACCATGCAATTCGCCAATGGAATCAGCGCCAAACAGCGGCGCATGCGCCGCCAACTCAGCAGCCGGATGCGCGCCATAGTGCACGCTGATCGCCGCTGCGCCGGCGTTTCCTGCCATTTGCATGTCATGGGTGGTGTCGCCAATCATGACCGTGCGACGCATATCCTGCCCGAGTTCACGCGTCAGCTCCAGCAGCATGGCAGGGTTCGGCTTGGAAAAGGTTTCGTCTGCGCAGCGGGTTGCATCAAATAACGAGGTCACGCCGGAGGCCGCCAGCGCGCGGTTCAGCCCCACACGACTTTTGCCCGTAGCAACCGCAAGGAAGTATCCCTGCTCGACGAGATCGTCCAGCATCTCGCGCGCACCCGCAAATAAAGTTAGCTGATGGTCTTGCGACAAATAGTGATGACGGTAGCGCTCGGCCATTTTCGGGTAGTGGCGCGGATCAAGATCGGGCACTGCCGCTTGTAGCGCGTCTTGCAAGCCCAGACCTATAACGTACGACGCCGCGCGCTTGTCTGGCACCGTCACCCCCAGGTCGCGAGCGGCGGCTTGCATGCTGGCGATAATCGCTGTGGTGCTATCCATCAACGTACCGTCCCAGTCGAAAACAATTAAATCAAATTTTTTGCGTGGCATGTCTAAGAATTCACCCCGTTAGGCCGCTTGCGGCGTTGCCAGCATCTTGCCGGTTGTCTTGCACTGTCTTCGGTGCTGCCGCATTGCCATCAACCAAACGAGGTGGGTATTCAGGCACTTTCGGTCGCATTTACCGCCTTCGGTTCGAGTGACTGAAGGAAATCGACGCATGGTTTAGGTAGCGTGGCCTCTACATCAACTGGCTCACCCGTTATGGGATGAGTAATTCGCAGCCGATATGCGTGCAGGAACATACGCCTGAATGCGATTCTCCGCCCATCCGGCTTTTGTAAATCACGGTTGAGCGCATAGTCGCCGTACTTGTCGTCTCCTACAATCGGGAAACCCGACGACGCGAGATGAACCCGAATCTGATGGGTACGACCCGTCTTCAGCTCTGCTTCCAGCAACACATACACGCCGTATTTTCTCAATAAATTGAATACCGTGTGCGAGGGCTGCCCATCGGCCTGCACCCGCACACGGCGCTCGCCCTCGAGCGTGGTGTATTTGAACAGCGGTAGTTTGATGTGCTGACGCCGGTGCTGCCAGTCGCCTTTGACAAGCGCGAGATAACGCTTGTCGAGTTGGCCAAGGCGAATCTGCTCATGCAAGGCGGTGAGCGCGCTGCGTTTTTTTGCCAGCATCAGGATGCCGGAGGTCTCGCGGTCAAGACGATGCACAAGCTCGAGGAAGCGCACAGCGGGCCGAGCCGCGCGTAGCTGCTCGATGACGCCATGGCTCACCCCGGAGCCGCCATGAACCGCGACACCGGCGGGCTTGTCGATGATCAGCAGCGCCTCGTCCTCAAACAACACGGGAAACTCGGCCGCGGGCGCCTTGTGATCCGACGGCGCGGGCAGTCGCATCGGTGGCACCCGCACAGTATCGCCCTCCAGCAGCCGATAGGTCTGATCGATGCGCCCCTTGTTGACCCGGATCTGGCCCGAGCGCAGTACCTGATAAATGTGGCTCTTGGGCACGCCCTTGCACACTCTTAGCAGGAAGTTATCGATGCGCTGACCCGCCTCGTCGGGCCCGATGGTGATCTGCCGCACCTGCGCCAGCCCGGCGGTGGGCGAAAGCTGCGCTGATTTTGCTGCTGCGCCCACGGAAATTCTCGCTGAGTCTCTCATGGGGTATGTATAATCGTACGACGGACTCGGTCCGTGATTGTGTTGGAAGAATTAAGGCATTCTACACAGGGGTGGGTTCATCGACCTCGCAAGGTGATTGCAAAACAGATGAACATAGCCGTGTATGCAGCACCCTGCTGCGGTCAGAGTCGCACCGACGATGCGACCGGACCATGCCATAGGGTGCTGGAAACGAGAGCCTGGAACCCAAGGATAACTCTGGCCAGACTGCCGCAGATCGGTAGCCTGGCCGGAAAATGATGCAGTACTGTTTGCCGATTGATCGAAAGCTGTCGCTGAAAAAGACAAGATGATCCTCAGCCCCAATCCCAGCCATGACACCGCGCGCGCTTTGCGCGCTGGTCGGCGGCTGCGCGCGGACTGATCGCTTCGGCAGTACCTGCAGCATTAGCGCCCAACGAGGCCACGCGCATGTCGCGTGAGCTTCGCTCAAAGCGCCCCTCCCTCCAGCCCCCGTCCCTCGCATACATTCCTGAATAAGTCGCGCCCTGCTTAGTTGGCGCGACATGAAGGCCCCGAGGGGCCGCGGAGTAATGCATCATGAAACGAATGTTGTTCAATGCCACGCAGCAGGAAGAACTGCGCGTCGCCATTGTCGATGGCCAAAAACTGATCGACATCGATATCGAGGCCGCCGGCCGCGAGCAGCGCAAATCCAACATCTACAAGGGCGTCATCACGCGTATCGAGCCTTCGCTGGAGGCCTGCTTCGTCAACTACGGCGAAGAGCGCCACGGCTTCCTGCCGTTCAAGGAAGTGGCGCGCAGCTATTTCCGTGAAGGCGTTGATGTCCGCAACGCCAGCATCCGCGAGGCGCTGCGCGAGGGCCAGGAAATCGTTGTCCAGGTCGAAAAAGAAGAGCGCGGCAACAAAGGCGCTGCGCTGACCTCGCTCGTCTCGCTGGCCGGTCGCTATCTGGTGCTGATGCCCAATAATCCGCGCGGTGGCGGTGTGTCGCGCCGGGTTGAAGGTGAAGACCGCCAAGAACTACGCGAAACCATGGACAAACTCGATCTGCCGCATGGCATGTCGGTGATTGCCCGTACAGCGGGTATCGGTCGCACCGTCGAAGAATTGCAGTGGGACTTGAACTACCTGATGCAGCTTTGGAATGCGATTGATGGCGCGTCGAAATCGGCGCCTGGCGCGTTCCTGATTTATCAGGAGTCGTCGCTCGTGATCCGCGCGATTCGTGATTATTTCCAGCCTGATATTGGCGAAATCCTGATCGATACCGACGATATCCACGAGCAGGCGCAGCAGTTCATGAGCCACGTGATGCCGGACATGGTGCCGCGTGTAAAACGCTATCGCGACGATGTACCGCTGTTCTCGCGTTTCCAGATCGAGCATCAGATCGAAACCGCCTACTCGCGCACGGTACCTTTGCCGTCCGGGGGTGCAATCGTGATCGATCACACCGAGGCTTTGGTATCGATTGATGTCAACTCGGCGCGCGCTACGCGCGGTTCCGACATTGAAACCACCGCGTTCAACACCAACCTCGAGGCGGCAGAAGAAGTCGCACGTCAGCTACGTCTGCGAGATCTGGGCGGTCTGATCGTGATCGATTTCATCGACATGGAAAGCGCGAAGAACCAGCGCGAAATCGAGAACCGCCTGAAAGACGCCCTGCACTACGATCGCGCCCGGGTTCAGATGGGCAAGATCTCGCGCTTCGGTCTGATGGAGCTTTCTCGTCAGCGTCTGCGTCCCTCGCTTTCCGAGGGCAGCCATGTGACCTGCCCACGCTGCAACGGCACCGGCCACATTCGTGACACCGACTCTTCCGCGCTACAAGTGCTGCGTATTATTCAAGAAGAGGCAATGAAAGAAAACTCGGCAGCGATTCATGTCCAGGTACCGGTCGATGTTGCTGCTTTCTTGCTGAATGAGAAGCGCGGCGAGATTCTCAAGATCGAAACCCGTCATCGCGTGACCGTCGTGCTCATCCCCAATAAGCACCTCGAGACGCCGCATTACAAACTCGAGCGCATCAAGCACGATGATCCACGCCTGGATGATCTGCATGCCAGCTACCGCATGGCCGAAGAAGTCGACACCGACATCGGCTACAGCAAACGTAAAGCGGAAGAGGCAAAGCCACGCCAGGAAGCCATGGTCAAGGGCATCACACCGGATCGCCCTGCACCCATCGTCGAGCGTAAGCCAGAGCCAGCTGCAGCGACCACCACCGATGAAGCCGCTGCAGAGGGTTTCCTGTCGCGACTGTTCGGCTTATTCCGTAAAAAATCGAGCGCACCCGCCGAGCCCGAGGCCGCCAAGCCTGTCTCGCGCGAGCGCTCCGAGCGCGGTGAGCGCGGTGGCCGCAATCGTCGAGGTCGTGGCCGTGGTCGCGATCGTGATGAACGCAGCGCTGAGGCAAAACCCGCCAAGGAAACCGCGCCGAAAGTCGCAAAAGACAGCAAGGAAGTCAAAGAGCCCGAAGAGCCGCGCCAGCCCAAGCCAACGCGCGAGCAGCGCGAACCGCGTGAAGCTCAAGAGACGACTGAAGCAAAGCGCGAGCGTCCGCAGCGCCAACCGCGCCCGGAGCGCAAACAAGAGGAGGAGCATACGCCTGTCGAGCAGCAGGTTCAAGCGAGCCTGCAACTTGGTGCCGCGAGTGAGTCTGCCCCACTGAGCTCATCACAGGTGGTGAGCGCTGAATCCGAAGACAGTGATGACCAGCCACGCCGCCGTCGCCGTCGCGGCGGGCGTAATCGTAACCGTCGCGACCGCGATCATGTCGTGAATGATGCGGCTTCGAACGGACAAGCCGAACTGACAACAGATCATGACGTGTCGCTCGCTGGGGCTTCGCATGATGTGGGGTCGCACGAGCCTTCGCATCATGAGCCCGCGCATCATGAGCCTGCGCATCACGAGCCTGCGCATCACGAGCCTGCGCATCACGAGCCGTTGCATACAGCGGCTGCCTCAGTTGTGTCGAGCCATGACTTGCACCCAGTTACACCGGTGGTTCCGGTGTCGGTCTCGGTTAATGAAACTACGTCACCGGCGCCGCTCTCCGCAGAGTCACATGAAACTGTTTCAGCAAACACCGAGCATCACGACCAAGGTGCTGCACCTGAACCCATGGTGGAAGTCGCAACAACGGCTGAGCTACCGAATTTAACCGCGACCGCAGCACCAACCGCAGCGCCAACCGCAGCGCCAACCGCAGCGCCAACCGCAGCACCAACTGCAGCACCAATTGCAGCACCGAAAGAAGCACCTTATCTCGATATCGATGCGATGCTACGTGCAGCTGGTTTGCAAATGACCGAGACCGATCCGGAACGTCTGCGCGTGGTGCAAGCCGAGCAATCCACAACCGCACCCGCTCCGCGTGCGCCACGAGAACGCCGGCCTGCAGCACAGCTATCGGATGAGCCTCTGCAACAAGTGGAGACACGTCACTGATTGGTGTAGCTCATTAAAAAAACCCGCCATCCCCTGGCGGGTTTTTCTTTTTATACGGCACTGCGGCTCACCACCTATTCACGCTTGGGCAATAGCGCTTGTACGATACGTGTAAATTAATGGATTACCCGGGACCTTTTGGAGAACACCAACATGTACGAGCTAAAAGTTGACGGTATGACCTGCGGCGGTTGTGCGGCTAGCGTGAAGCGCGCATTACAAGTACTGGATGGGAATGCAAATATCGAGGTCGATCTACACAGCAAGGCCGTGAAAATTGAAACCAGTGTAGCGCTTGATGCCGTGAAGGCTGCTGTCGAGGATGCAGGCTATGACGTACTGAGCGCTACCTGAACAAATGCCTCCGCTAAGGCTGCCTTGCAATGAGCCTGCGCAGCGAAAGCCTTCAGCACCTTCAAGCGGCAGGTCGCCAGCGCTTCAATAGTATGGCATTCGTTACCACACTCACTGAACTCAATGCCATCGCGCCGCCAGCGATCATTGGATTGAGTAAGCCCAATGCCGCTAGCGGCAATCCAACTAGGTTGTAGACGAAAGCCCAAAATAGATTTTGTCGGATCTTGGTGGTCGTTCGCTGCGAAATAACAATCGCATCGGCGACCAACGTAGGATCAGCACGCATCAAGGTAACACCAGCGGTATGCATCGCCACATCGGTACCCGACGACATCGCGATGCCAACATCAGCTGCGGCAAGTGCCGGCGCATCGTTAATGCCATCACCCACCATCGCAACAGTGCCATGTGCTTGCTTTAAGCGAGTAATGAGCGAAGCTTTATCACCCGGCAGCACCTGAGAATAAAACTCCGTGATACCAACCGCTTGTGCAACCGCGCGAGCAGCCCCTTCGTTATCGCCCGTAATCATGACGGCGTTCACACCAAGTACCTGAAGTCGTTCGATGGCAGCGCGCGCGCTCTGCTTGACCACATCACCAAAGGCCAGCACACCCACTACCCGAGTACCCGCGGCATCGTGCACAGCAAGCCAAGACACGGTGCGCCCTGCCGCTTCGTGTTCCGTCGCAAACGGCTGACCGAGTGAGGTGTCAATCGCTAAGTCGGCCATGAGCCGGGTGTTACCAAGGTAAATCGTTTTATCGTCCGAATTCGCCTGTATGCCACGCCCCGGCAGAGCGTGAGCGTTGCTCACTGCGTACGGCGCAATACTTTGCTCAGCAGCGTTCTGCACAACCGCTTTAGCCAGCGGGTGATCGCTGTGCTGCTGCAATGATGCGGCAAGCTGCAGCACATCATGATCGCTGATCGTGATGCCTTTAATCTGAACTACTGACGGTCGTCCCTCGGTCAGCGTTCCCGTCTTGTCAAAGGCAACCACGCGAATCGCATGCGCAGTTTCAAGTGCTTCCGCATCCTTGATTAGGATGCCATGCCGTGAAGCGACACCCGTGCCCGCCATGATGGCTGTGGGCGTTGCCAGACCCAGTGCGCATGGGCAGGCAATCACTTGTACTGCTACAGCGTTAAGTAAGGCCTGCTGCCAGTCACCGCTCAGCCACCCCCATAGCAGTAGTGTGATGACCGAGGCCAGCAAGACGACCGGTACAAATACGGCGCTGACCTTATCAACGATTCGTTGAATCGGCGCTTTCGTAGCCTGAGCGTCTTCAACGCTTCGGATAATGTGCGATAGCATCGTATCGCGACCAATAGCGGTTACCCGCATGATCAGCACACCCTCTTGATTGATTGCACCACCCGTCAAGCGATCGCCGATCTGTTTAGGGATGGGCAGACTTTCACCGGTCAGGAGTGATTCATCCAGGTGACTATCACCTTCAATCACAATGCCATCAACCGGCACCCTATCCCCGGGGCGTACGACGAGCGTATCGCCTAACTGCACTTTCTCTATCGGTACTTTCTGGTCGACACCGTTGCGTCTGACGATAGCCTCGCTAACACGAAGTACTGAAAGCGCCTGTAATGCAGCGATCGTTTGCTGCTTTGCCCTGGCCTCTAGCCATTTACCAAGTAGTACCAGCGTAATAACGACCGCTGATGATTCGAAATACAACTGTGCATGTGAACTATGCCGCAACAGCAAGTACACCGATAAACCGTAGGCAGCACTCGTACCGATGGCGACTAACAGATCCATGTTGCCGCTACCCGCCCTCAGCGCGCGCCAACCAGCACGATAAAAACGTCCTACCAACCAGAACTGTATCGGCGTGGCGAGCGCGAACTGCAACCAACCCGGCAGCATCAGATCGCGACCGAACAACATGCCGAGCATTGGCAACAGCAACGGTGCTGTCAGAGAAGCCGATACCACTACAGGCCATAAGGATGATGCCGATGAATAGCGTCGTCCACGACGAGCGCCTTCAGAAGTGGAAGGTGATGCAGTGAACGATGAATCTGCCTTTGAAGTATCGACAGAAGAATCAGTCACGGAACCAGCAGAGGAACCGACTGGTGCGGTCAGCATCGTCGGCTCGAGCTGCGCGTCAAACCCTGCTTTTTTAACCGCAGTGATTAACGCCGATACGGGTACGCCCAAAGCGTGAATGCGAGCCTTTTCAGTGGCAAGGTTGACCGAGGCGTCGAGCACGCCGGGTACCTTGTGCAGTACCCGCTCCAGCCGCGACACGCAAGAAGCGCAGGTCATTCCCTCGATGAGCAGCGTATATTCGTCGGTATTCTTCGGAACAATACGCGTGTCATTCATAGCCTACCACTCGCCGCGTAATATTTTGTCCAACCAAAATGCGCCAATCAGCGTCTTCACATCGGTGATTTTTCCTTCCCGTACCCATGTCATCAACTCATCGGGTGAGACACTGATCAACTCAAGGAATTCACCAGGATCGAGTTGCTGCTCACCCGACACCAGCCCTCGCGCAAGAAAAATATCGAGATGCTCATCTGAGTAAGCAATCGCATTGTGGATAGTGCAAATGAACTGCCAGTCGGACGCGCTATAGCCGGTTTCTTCGCGCAACTCTCGCTGCGCACACAGCAGCGGGTCTTCGCCATATGCCAGCTTGCCCGCAGGTAGCTCGATGAATACACGATCGTTGGGATATCGGTACTGTCGCTCCAGCAGCACGCGGCCGTCATCGAGTAGCGGGATGATCACTACCGCACCGGGATGACGGAAATACTCTCGAGTAGTTTCTGATCCATCGGGCAATCGCACCACATCGCGGCGAACTTGTAAGAAGCTACCCTCGTAAACAAGCTCGCTGCTAATTAATGTTTCCTTGAGGTGCTTATCCATGCGTTGCGATCAGTACGCTTTGAAATTTTTCCTTGCGAGTATGGCTGTCAAGCGACCACAGTGACACCAATCAGCTGGCTCTGCGACGCAAGTAACGGTGTACGAAACCAGGAAAGCCGAGCACGAGGTACAGGCAGACGGTAACTGCATAGAATTGCCAGGCTTGGGGGAAGGCATTGCCGATCGACGACTCGATGGCGTAGGCGACACCAAGCACCAGGAAGTACAGCACGATCAGCTCGAGTATGCGAACTAACGGTGATTTCGGTCCGTGTTTCAGACGGAAAAAGCCAAACAAGGATTCGGTAAAGTAAGGAAAGTTCGCGCAAACCGCCATTAGCGCGATGACCATCCAACTAGCGGAAGTAGAATTCACTGAAGATACGGGATCAAGAAGCGAGTGCTTGCGTCATGGCGTAGACACAAGCCGCCATCAAAGGCCCGGGCAACACACCAAGAAGCACGACGGCGATACCGTTGAGTGACAAAGCCAGTCGCAAACCGCCGTTGGCCTCGATGACTTCGGCATCCGCCGGCTCATCGAAGTACATCAGCTTCACCACGCGTAGGTAGTAATAGGCACTGACCAAGGACGCCAGTACGGCGAAAACAACCAGGCCGAGATGCCCTGCCGCCAACGCCGCCTGCAAGACTGCGAGCTTGGCGTAGAAGCCGACCATCGGGGGCACACCCGCAAGCGAGAGCAGCAACACCATCATGATCGCCGCGAACCACGGGCTGCGCTGGTTGAGTCCTTTGAAATCATCGAGATGATCTGCCTCAAAACCGCTGCGCGACAAGAACAAGATCACTGCGAAGCTACCCACGGTAGTCAGCACATAGGTGATCACATAAAACATGGCAGAGCTATAGGCATTCGCGGCTGATGCAGCATCGCTGCCATCGAACACGCCCGATAACAAACCGAGCAGCAAGAAACCCATCTGCGAGATGGTGGAATACGCCAGCATGCGCTTGATATTGGTCTGGGCGATTGCAGTGATATTGCCAACAATAAGCGACACCACCGCCAGCACAATCATCATCTGCTGCCACTCGCCCGCCAAGCCGCCCAGCCCCTCGACCAGAATTCGAATGATCACCGCAAATGCAGCGAGCTTGGGTGCGCCACCAATCAGCAGCGTGACCGAGGTTGGCGCACCATGGTAAACATCGGGCGCCCACATGTGAAAAGGTGCGGCCGACAGCTTGAACGCCAAGCCAGACACCAAAAACACCAAGCCAAGCGCAAGCACTGTCTTGTTGGCGCTGCCGCTCGCAACCACCTGCGCGATCTTGCTCATCACCAGCGAACCGGTCGCGCCGTAAATCATCGACATGCCGTACAGCATGAAACCAGAGGCTAAGGCACCCAGCACGAAATACTTCATTGAGGCCTCGGTAGAGATAGCATGATCGCGCCGCAAAGCCACCAAGGCATACAGCGACAACGACATCAGCTCCAGACCCAGGTAGATCACCAGGAAGCTATTGCCCGAGATCATGATCATCTGACCCAGAAGGGTAAGCAATGCCAAGACATAAAATTCGCCGGACAGATTGCCACCCAACATGCCGCGTTGATTGGAGTAGGTACGCGCATAGACCAGCGTGAGGAAGGTTGCGACAGCGGCACAGCATTTCAGCAGGCTTGCCATCGGATCGAGCACATAGCCATGATCAAATGCGTACACGGAGCCCGGCACCGCAAAGTCACTGATCGTAAGAACGGCAGTCACCGCGATAACGAGTAAAGACAGGCGGTGACTCAGCGGTGTTTTTTCTTCATCGGCGAATAATCCAGCCACCATCACGACCATGGTCGCAACCGCAAGGAAAATTTCTGCGCCCGCTAATTCGTAGTTCAACTCAGTCATTGTGATTTCCTGACTTATTGCGGGATCTTGCTGATAGCGATATGCCTCAGCAGATCGACCACCGAGGTCTGAGTAAGATCAGTGAACGGTGCGGGATGCACACCCATCCAAATCGTCGCGATCGCGAGCACACCAAGAATCAGAAATTCGCGCATCGATACATCTTGCAGCGTGGCCACGTTCTCGTTACCCACCTCACCGAACACCACGCGCTTGACAAGCCACAGCGAATACGCTGCACCAAGAATTAACGCAGTCGCCGCCAGTAAGCCGATGGCGAAGTTGTACTCGACGGCACCGAGAATCACCATGAACTCACCGATGAAGCCCGAGGTACCCGGCAGCCCGGCATTCGCTAACGAGAACAATACAAACAAGGCAGCAAAGCGCGGCATGGTGTTAACGACACCGCCGTAGTCGGCGATTTGGCGCGAGTGCATGCGGTCGTATAGCACGCCAATGCAGAGGAACATCGCGCCTGATACGAAACCATGCGAAATCATTTGCATCAGCGCGCCCTGTACCGCCAGTTCACCAAACATGAAAAAGCCCAAGGTCACAAAACCCATGTGGGCGATGGACGAGTAAGCCACCAGCTTTTTCATATCCGTCTGCACCAACGCCACCAGACCGATGTAGATCACGGCAATCAGCGACAAGGTGATCATGACGCCAGATAAAGCCTGGCTGGCGTCGGGTGCGATCGGCAACGAGAAACGCAAAAAACCATAGCCACCCAGCTTCAGCATAATCGCAGCCAGCACGGCAGAGCCTCCGGTGGGCGCCTCAACGTGCGCATCCGGCAACCAGGTATGTACCGGCCACATCGGCACCTTGACTGCGAAGGCCAGCAAGAACGCGAGGAACACCCAGATCTGCGCCTCCAGCGCAATCGGCAGCTTGTGCCACGCGCTAATGTCGAAGCTTCCTGACTGGAAGTACAACCAGATCAACGCCACCAGCATCATCAGCGAGCCGAGGAAGGTGTACAGGAAGAATTTGATCGCTGCGTAGACGCGGCGCGGCCCACCCCAGACACCGATGATGATGAACATCGGAATCAGTGTTGCCTCGAAAAACACGAAGAACAGCAGCGCATCAGCGGCGCAAAACACGCCGATCATTGCGCCGGAGAGAATCAGAAAAGAGCCGAAGTACTGCGCAACGCGCTTTTCGATCACCTCCCAGCCAGCGATCACCACCAGCACAGTAATGAACGCTGTCAATGGTAAAAACCATAACGAGAGACCATCGATACCCAGATGGTAGTAAACATTAAAGCGCGGAATCCATTCTGACTTTTCCACGAACTGCAAACCATGAGCCGCGGGATAAAAGCCAAGCACAATTGGCAGCGTGATCATGAAGCTCACCAGCGAACCGATCAGCGCAAGTAAGCGAGCCTGTGGCTCACGATGCTCGCCGCCTTTCATTAAGACCAAGACACCGAAGATGATCGGCACCCAGATCGCGAGGCTCAGAAAAGGTGTCATCGGTTGCGTCATGGATTGTGCTCGGGTTGAGGGGCTTGGCGCTCGTTAGTAGGCAATAAGATCAAGCGGACATCAGCAAGTAGCCGAGATAAATCGCCACTGCAAGAATCATGGTGAAGGCGTAGTGGTAGATGTAGCCGGTCTGCAGCGTGCGGGTGATGCCGGCGAACCAGCCGACGACATGCGCGCTTCCGTTAACCATCAGACCATCGATGATGGTCTGATCACCGACCTTGGAAAGGCCACGGCCAACACCGCGCGCGCCGCCAGCAAACACCAGCTCGTTGATCTTGTCCATGTAGTATTTGTTATCAAGCAGCGTGTGCACGCTCTTGAAGGTGTCGTAAAACCAGGCCGGCACACGTGGGTTGACCATGTAGCAGTAGTACGCACTGGCCACACCAGCAACCGCCAACCAGAACGGCGCAGTGGTAAGCGCGTGGAAGGCCATCTCGGGTGGTCCGTGAAACGCCTTGGCCAGCTCTTTCATTGCGCCATGCTCGGCACTGACAAACACCACGCCCTTGAAGAAATCACCAAACAACATCGGACCGATAGTGATGAAGCCGATGAAGACCGAAGGGATTGCAAGTAATACCAGCGGCAAGGTCACGACCCAAGGCGCCTCATGCGGCTTCTCGCCCGGCGCTAAACCATGGTGCTCGCCGTGATGATCATGGTCATCAGTGTGCGACTTACCGAAGCGCTCCTCGCCGTGGAATACCAGGAAGTACATACGGAAGGAATAGAACGCCGTCACGAACACACCGGCCAGTACCGCAAACAGGGCGAAACCAGCACCAGGAATATGCGTTGCATGGACCGCTTCGACGATCGAGTCTTTGGAGTAAAAACCCGAGAAGAACGGCGTACCGATCAGCGCCAACGAACCCAGCAGGCTGGTGATCCAGGTGACCGGCATGTATTTCGACAAGCCGCCCATGTTGCGGATGTCCTGATCATGGTGCATGCCAATGATCACCGCACCGGCGCCCAGGAACAGCAAGGCCTTAAAGAAAGCGTGGGTCATCAAATGAAACACTGCGACTGAGTAGGCCGATGCACCAAGCGCCACCGTCATGTAGCCGAGCTGGGATAACGTGGAGTACGCCACCACCCGCTTGATGTCGTTTTGAATGATGCCCAGGAAGCCCATGAACAGCGCGGTAATGGCGCCGATCACCAGCACGAAAGACAATGCGGTTTCAGAAAGCTCGAACAAGGGCGACATACGGGTCACCATGAAAATACCTGCGGTGACCATCGTCGCTGCGTGAATCAACGCAGAAATCGGTGTCGGGCCTTCCATGGAATCCGGCAGCCACACATGCAGCGGGAATTGCGCCGACTTGCCCATGGCGCCAATAAACAAGCAGATGCACGCAACAGTCATTAAAGACCAGTCGGTACCGGGCAGTGTCATCGCAGCGATCGCCTCGCGCTTCGCAAACACCTCTGCATAGCTCATGGAGCCGGCGTAGGCGAGCAGTAACCCAATGCCGAGAATGAAACCGAAGTCGCCAACGCGGTTCACCAGAAACGCTTTCATGTTGGCGAAAATTGCGGTCGGCCGATTGAACCAGAAGCCGATCAGCAAGTAGGACACCAAGCCCACCGCTTCCCAGCCGAAGAACAGCTGCAAGAAGTTGTTGCTCATCACGAGCATCAGCATCGCGAAGGTAAACAATGAGATATACGAGAAGAAGCGGTTATAGCCCTCGTCGTCATGCATGTAGCCAATGGTGTAGATGTGCACCATCAGCGAGACGAAGGCGACCACGCACATCATCATCGCCGTCAGGCTGTCGATCAGAAAGCCGATCTCGAACGTCAGATCACCCAGTGTCATCCAGGTGTAGACCGAGCCGTTGTAATGTGCGCCTTCTAAAACCAGGCTGAGCGTATGCGCTGAAATCAGGAAAGCGAGCAGTACGCCAAGAATTGTGACGGTGTGCGAGACGCCGCGGCCGATGAGATTACCAAAAAAACGCGTGCCAAATAAACCAGCAATCATGGAGCCCGCCAGCGGCGCCAGCGGAACAGCAAGCAAGAGATCGGGATTAAGTTGTGCTGCCATGTGAACCTTGTCTGGTATGGGTCAGATCAGCCCTTGAGCCGATCAAGTTCTTCCACATTGATGGTGTTCAGGTTACGGAACAAGACCACCAAAATCGCTAAACCAATCGCTGACTCTGCTGCCGCAACCGTAAGAATGAAGAACACAAAAATCTGGCCGGCGGCATCACCCAAATAATGCGAAAACGCGATGAAGTTCATGTTCACCGAGAGCAGCATGAGCTCGATCGCCATCAGCAGAATAATCACATTGCGGCGATTGAGAAAAATGCCGACCACCGCGATGGCGAACAGAATCGCACCGAGAGTCAGGAAATGCGCGAGGGTCAAATTCATGCAAGCATCATGCTTTCTCAGCAGCCCCGGATGCGGCTGTGGGTGTAACACCAGCATCGGCAGCACCGGCGCGGTTAGACTCGGCTGCCATGCTAACGATACGCACGCGGTCATTGCGCTGGGTCTTAACAGCCAAGCCGGGATCAAAATACTTTCTGTCTTTACGACGACGCAGCGTTAATGCGACTGCCGCCACCATCGCGGCCAGCAAGATAATCGAAGCAATCTCGAAGGGGTAGAGATAGTGCGTGTAGATCAGCTTGCCCAGCGCCTTGGTGTCACCGATGTTGCTGGCAGCCGCCTCGGGTTGACCAATGAAGGCATTGACCAGCACTGCCGCCATCTCGAGCGCGATCACACCGCCAATCGTTACCGCAAAGGGCAAATGACCCCAGATACCGGCACGTAGTTTGGCCATATCGATATCGAGCATCATCACTACAAACAGGAACAGCACCATCACTGCGCCGACGTACACCAGTACTAAGACGATGGCGAGAAATTCTGCTTTCAGCAGCATCCAGATCGCCGACGCCGAGAAGAAAGAAAGAATGAGGTAAAGCGCGGCATGGACCGGATTGCGGTCTGTTACCACGCGCAGTGCTGCGAATACCAGCAAAGCTGCAAACGCATAGAACAATAAGGTGGCCGCGTTCATCATCAGCTTATCGGTAGCGAGCGTCGGCGGCCCGGTTAGCCGCAATCTCGGATTCATAGCGGTCACCGATCGCCAGCAGCATGTTCTTGGTGTAGTACAGATCGCCGCGCTTCTCGCCGTGGTACTCGAGAATATGCGTCTCGACAATCGAGTCGACCGGGCAGGATTCTTCGCAGAAGCCGCAGAAAATACACTTTGTCAGGTCGATGTCATAGCGCGTGGTGCGGCGAGTACCGTCGTCACGCTGCTCGGATTCGATGCTGATCGCCATCGCGGGACATACCGCCTCGCACAGCTTGCAGGCAATGCAGCGCTCTTCACCATTTGGATATCGGCGCAAGGCATGCAGACCACGGAAGCGCGGCGACATCGGCGTTTTCTCTTCCGGGAACTGCACCGTAATCTTACGAGCGAACATGTAGCGGCCGGTGAGTGCCAGCCCCTTGAACAACTCGCGCAGCATCAGGCTACCGAGGAAATCTTTGATCGCTTCCATCGTTATGCCCCTCCTACTTCCAAATATTCCAAGAGGTCTGCATCCAGACCGCGACAATCACCAGATACACAACTGTCAGCGGAATGAATATCTTCCAGCCCAGCCGCATGATCTGGTCGTAGCGGTAGCGCGGGAATGACGCGCGCACCCAGATGAAGATCGAGACCACAAAGAAGGTCTTGATACCGAGCCAGATCCAGCCCGGGATGAAATCCAGAATCGCCAGCGGCGCTCCCCAGCCGCCGAGGAACATTAACGTCGCCAGCATGGAAATCAGAATCATGTTGGCGTATTCAGCGAGGAAGAACATCGCGAATGACATGCCGGAGTATTCCACCATGTGGCCGGCAACGATTTCTGATTCGCCCTCGACCACATCAAACGGATGACGCGAGGTCTCTGCGATACCGGAAATAATGTAGACCCCAAACATCGGCAACAAGGGCAGCCAGTTCCACGACAAGAAGTTGAGTCCCATGTTGGCGCCCGCGCCTTTGAGCTGACCGCCGACGATTTCCGACAGATTCAAGCTGCCAGATACCATCAGCACAATCACCAGCACGAAGCCCATCGCGATTTCATAGGACACCATCTGTGCCGACGCACGCATGGCACCAAGGAACGCGTATTTGGAATTTGAAGCCCATCCAGCAACGATCACGCCGTACACTTCAAGCGAAGTAATCGCCATCAGAAATAGCAGACCCGCGTTGATGTTGGCGAGCGCTTTGTCTGGCCCGAACGGCACCACCGACCAGGCGGCCAGCGCAGGCATGATGGTCATGACGGGCGCCAGTACGAACAAACCCTTGTTCGCTTTCGCAGGTACAACGATCTCTTTCAGCAGCAACTTCAGTGCATCAGCAATTGGCTGCAGTAAGCCCGCCGGGCCAACTCGGTTGGGTCCGAGACGCACATGCATCCAACCGATCATCTTGCGTTCCCACAGCGTGAGATAAGCAACACAGCCCATCAGGGGCAGCACGATCGCCACGATCTTGATCAGATTCCAGGCGATCGGCCACCATGGGCCGAGCATGCTCTCGCCGGTTGCGGTGAGTTGGCTCAGCAAGTCCATCAGACTTTCTCCACCGAGATCGCACCAAACATTGGGCCCAGTGTTGATGTATCCGCGTGGCCCGCTGCAATACGCACCACATTGTCTGGCTGGCTAGCATCGATGGCACAAGGCAGCACCGTGCTCGCGCTGCCCTGCTTGACACGCACACTCGCGCCTTCACTCACACCAAGCTTTTGCGCCAAACTCGCCGACAGCACGGCACGTGGCGGCCGTGCATCCCCTGTTTGCTGCAGGGATTCGGCGCGGCGCACAATGCCATCGGTGAAATATAAAGGTACGTCAGCGGCGCGCTCGAGCTCAGCGCTGCTGGCGCCAGGCGCTGGCAGTGGTAGATCACTGCGATTATTCAGCCGCGATGAAACATCCAAACCTTCGGGCGCACCCGCACCGAGCAACTCGGTGCGTATGTCTTCCGAGCTTTCATAATTGAAGCCATCCAGTGCGAGCAGATTACCCAGCACCCGCAGCACTTTCCATCCCGGGCGCGTCTCTGCCAGCGGCCGTGTGCTGCCATTAAAGCTCTGAACACGCCCCTCAGCGTTAATGAACGTACCTGAGGTTTCGGAGAAAGGTGACACGGGTAACAGCACATCTGCGTACTCAGTGCCATGCTTGTAAGGCGACATCAGCACCACCATATCGGCCTGATCCAGCGCAGCGCGTGCCTGATGAGGATTAGCGCAATCCAGTTCTGGCTCTGCGTGCAAAACCAGATAGGCTTTCTTCGGCTTGTCGAAGAAACTCTGCGCGACCGAACGATCTGCCGGTGTCGCATTCGCGATGTAGCCGCCCACGGTATTCGCGGCTTCGGTGAGATACCCAAACTTGGCGTCTGTCTGCGCTGCAATCCACTGTGCAATTGCGTGTAACTGTGCAGTCTGCGGGTGATGCGCGGCCGCGTTACCCAACAGCACCGCGCGCGGCTCTGCGGAGAGCAGGCTCTTGGCAATCGCTACGGCCGTCGGAGATGGATTACGCTTGGCGAACTCCGCGGGTACCGACATATTTTTTGCCTGCGCGACGGCAACCGCTACGTCGGCAAGTTGCCCGAGCCAATCGGATGGCGCAGCGATCAAGTGATTTTCGACAGCCATCAAAGGCATGCCCTCGTTCGCATTCAGCAAAGAGAGCTTGGCACCCCCACGCTGGACGGCAGCGCGCAGGCGCGCGGTCAGCAAGGGATGGTCTTTCCTGAGATGAGAACCAATGACAAACACGCGCCGACACTGCCCCACTTCCGCGATCGGCATACCTAGCCAGGGCACGAAGGTGGTATCAGCTACTGCTGCGCTCTGGCGCAAACGGAAATCAACATGATCAGAGCCGAGCCCGCGAGTAAGTTTGGCGAGCAGTGAGAGCTCTTCCAGCGTGGCGTAAGGGGCGGCTACTGAGGCAATCGCATCAGCGCCGTGCTGGTCGCGAATGCCGCGCAAGCCTTGCGCCACATAGTCCAGCGCGGTTTGCCAGTCGACTGTTTTCCACTCACCGCCCTGCTTGAGAATGGGCGCAGTGAGACGCTCGTCACTATTCAAACCTTCATAGGCAAAACGATCGCGGTCCGATAGCCAGCACTCGTTCACCGCCTCGTTCTCCAGCGGCAGCACACGCATGACTTTGTTCGCTTTGACCTGCACGATCAAATTCGACCCCAAGCTGTCGTGCGGGCTGACTGATTTACGGCGCGACAGCTCCCAGGTACGAGCGCTGTAGCGGAAAGGCTTGGACGTTAACGCACCCACAGGACATAAATCAATCATGTTGCCGGACAGCTCAGAGCTCACCGCACCATTCACGAAACTACTGATCTCGGAATGCTCGCCACGACCCAGCATGCCGAATTCCATCACGCCAGCCACTTCCTGGCCAAAGCGAACGCAGCGTGTGCAATGAATGCAGCGACTCATCTCTTTCATCGAGATTAGCGGGCCCGCTTCTTTGGCATGTACAACGCGTTTTTCTTCGTGATAACGCGAGGAAGATGGGCCATAGCCCACCGCTAGATCTTGCAACTGGCACTCACCACCTTGATCGCAAATCGGGCAATCAAGTGGATGATTGATCAGCAAGAACTGCATCACATCTTTTTGCGCCTGCACCGCCTTCTCGCTGTGGGTGCGCACCACCATGCCTTGCGTGACAGGCGTTGCACAGGCCGGCAGCGCCTTCGGTGCCTTCTCGACCTCGACCAGGCACATACGGCAGTTGGCCGCGATCGATAATTTTTTGTGGTAACAAAAATGCGGAATGTAGGTGCCGAGCTGATTGGCAGCATCCATCACCATGCTGCCCTCGGGCACCTCGACCTTCTTACCGTCAATTTCAATCTCTAGCATGATCGTTCCGGTCAGACGTAAGCGGGCACCATGCAGCGCTTGTGCTCGATGTGGTACGCAAATTCGTCGGTGTAATTCTTGATCATGGCGCGTACGGGCATGGCTGCAGCATCGCCCAGCGCACAAATAGTGCGGCCTTGAATACCATCGCACACGGAAAGCAAGGTGTCGAGATCATCCGGACGCCCCTCGCCATGCTCAATACGGTGCACCATCCGATACAACCAGCCCGTGCCTTCTCTGCACGGTGTGCATTGACCGCACGATTCTTCGTAATAGAAGTACGATAGCCGCAACAGTGACTTCACCATGCAGCGCTCTTCGTTCATGACGATCACCGCGCCCGAGCCCAGCATGGAACCCGCTTTCGCGATCGAGTCATAGTCCATATCGGTTTGCATCATGACGTCACCGCGAATCACCGGCATCGATGAACCACCAGGTATGACGCCTTTGATTTTCTTACCGTCTCGCATACCGCCTGCAAGCTCAAGCAATTTTGCAAACGGTGTACCCAGCGGTACTTCGTAGTTACCCGGACGCGCGACATCACCGGAGACCGAGAAAATTTTAGTACCGCCATTATTCGGCTTGCCGATGGCGAGATACGCCTCGGGGCCCACATTCATGATGAAGGGTACCGAAGCGAACGTCTCCGTATTGTTAATGGTCGTCGGCTTGCCGTACAAGCCAAAGCTGGCGGGAAACGGTGGCTTGAAGCGTGGCTGGCCCTTTTTGCCTTCAATCGATTCCAGTAGCGCCGTCTCTTCACCGCAGATGTAGGCACCGTAACCATGAAACGCATGCAGCTGAAATGAAAAATCAGTGCCGAGAATTTTGTCGCCGAGGAAGCCGGCCGCGCGCGCCTCTTCCAGGGCTTCTTCAAATCGCTCGTACACATCCCACACTTCGCCGTGGATATAGTTATAGCCCACCGTGATGCCCATGGCATAGGCACCGATGGCCATGCCTTCGATCACGGTGTGCGGGTTATAACGCAGGATGTCGCGGTCTTTGAATGTACCCGGCTCACCTTCGTCAGAATTACAGACCAAATATTTTTGGCCCGGAAATGCACGCGGCATGAAACTCCACTTCAGACCTGTAGGGAATCCCGCGCCACCACGGCCGCGCAAAACGGACGCTTTCAAATCCGCAATCACCTGCTCGGGCGTGATGCCCTCGGTCAGAATGCGGCGCAATGCAGAGTAACCGCCACGCTTGACGTAGTCAGCCAAGCGCCAGTTATTGCCATCTAACCCTGAGAGGATCAGCGGCTGAATATGACGATTATGCAAAGAGGTCATCGCTTCAACTCCTCGATGAGTGCGTCGATTTTTTCATTCGACATGAAGCTGCACATGCGCTTGTTGTTCACCAACACGACGGGTGAATCGCCACAAGCGCCCATGCACTCGCCTTCTTTCAGCGTAAACAAACCGTCGTCAGTGGTCTCATTAAAGTCGATACCCAGTTTTTGCTTCAGGTAGGCCACTGCACGATCACCCTGCGTCAGCTGACACGGCAGGTTGGTGCAAATGGTCAGCTTGTATTTACCGACGGGCTTCAGGTTGTACATGGTGTAGAACGTAGCCACTTCCTGAACCGCAATTGCCGGCATCTCCAAATAAGCAGCAACATCCTGAATCACTTCAGGCGACAACCAACCCTTCTCATCCTGCGCGATGGCGAGCGCAGCCATCACCGCCGACTGCTTTTGATCAGCGGGAAACTTGGCCAGCTCGCAATCCATCTTCTTGTAAGCGTCCGGTGATAACAACATGTGCTGTTCTGCCTCGATCATAATTTTTCGGTTCAGCGATCAATTTCGCCGAACACGATGTCCTGCGTGCCAATGATGGTGACTGCGTCTGCAATCATGTGACCACTAGCCATCTCGTTCAAACCCTGCAAATGCGCAAAACCCGGCGCACGAATTTTCAAGCGGTAAGGCTTATTGGCACCGTCAGACACCAAATAGATACCAAACTCACCTTTCGGATGCTCAACGGCTGCATAGGTCTCACCCACCGGCACATGAAAGCCTTCAGTGAAGAGCTTGAAGTGATGGATTAGCTCTTCCATGTTGGACTTCATATCCACCCGCGATGGCGGCGCCACCTTGTGGTTATCAGTCATGACCGGCCCCGGGTGGTTGCGTAACCACTCTACACATTGCTTGATAATGCGATTGGACTGACGCATCTCTTCAATGCGCACCAGATAGCGGTCGTAGCAATCGCCATTGACCCCTACTGGAATATCAAAATCCACGAGATCGTAAACCTCGTACGGCTGCTTCTTGCGCAGATCCCACTCCACGCCGGAGCCGCGCAGCATGGGGCCGGTAAAGCCCATGGCCAGCGCCTGCTCAGGTGACACCACACCAATACCGACCAAGCGCTGCTTCCAGATACGGTTATCCGTCAGCAGCGTCTCGTACTCATCGACATACGTCGGAAAACGATTGGTGAAGTCTTCAATGAAGTCGAGCAGCGAGCCTTGGCGGTTTTCATTGAGCTTGGCGATGGCTTTGTCATTACGCACCAGCGAGGCTTTGTACTGCGGCATGGCGTCTGGCAGATCACGGTACACACCACCCGGGCGGTAGTAAGCCGCATGCAGACGCGCACCGGATACCGCCTCGTAGCAGTCCATCAAATCTTCACGCTCGCGGAATGCATACAAGAACACGCCCATCGCACCGACATCCAGCGCGTGCGCGCCTAACCACAGCAAGTGATTCAAGATGCGCGTGACTTCATCGAACATCACACGGATGTACTGAGCACGCAGCGGCACCTCGACGCCGAGCAACTTCTCGATCGCCATCACATAGGCGTGCTCGTTGCACATCATCGACACATAGTCGAGCCGATCCATGTACGGCACGGACTGCAGGAAGGTGCGCGTCTCGGCCAGCTTCTCTGTTGCCCGATGCAACAAACCGATATGCGGATCAGCACGCTGAATGACTTCGCCATCCAGCTCGAGCACCAAGCGCAGAACACCATGTGCCGCCGGATGCTGGGGACCGAAGTTGAGCGTGTAATTCTTAATTTCAGCCATCTCAGCGCACCCCGTAGTTCTCTTCGCGGATAATCCGCGGCACGTTCTCGCGTGGCTCGATGGTGACCGGTTGGTAGATCACCCGTTTCTGCTCGGGGTCGTAGCGCATTTCGACGTAGCCACTGACCGGGAAATCTTTGCGGAAGGGATGACCGATGAATCCGTAATCGGTCAGGATGCGACGTAAATCATCATGACCTTCAAACAGAATGCCGAATAAATCGAAGGCCTCGCGCTCATACCAATTGGCAGCAGGCCAAACACTCGTGAGCGAAGCGACTAACGGCATCTCATCGTCTTTGGCGAAAACGCGTACCCGCAAGCGCCAGTTATGAGCAACCGACATCAGATGCACCACCACACCAAAACGCGCGCCTTCCCAACGACCATCGCCATAGGACTGGTAGTCGACACCGCAAAGATCAATCATCTGCTCAAACCGGGTTGATGCGTGGTCACGCAGTAGCTGCATCGCAGGTAGATAATTGTCCGCGCCCAGCACAATCGTCACCTCACCGAGCGCACTGCTGAGGTTTTTGATCTTGTCGCCCAGTACGTCCTGTACGGCACTGGCGAGGGTCTCGAGTTTGGTGGTCATGTCGGCGATGGCTATCAGCGTGCAATCGTGTTGGTACGCTTGATCTTGTTTTGCAGCTGGATCACGCCGTACAGCAGCGCCTCGGCAGCCGGTGGGCAGCCCGGAACATAAATGTCGACTGGCACGATACGGTCACAACCGCGCACGACCGAGTAAGAGTAGTGGTAATAGCCACCACCATTGGCGCAGGAACCCATCGAGATAACCCAACGCGGCTCAGCCATTTGGTCGTAGACCTTGCGCAGCGCCGGCGCCATTTTGTTGCACAAGGTACCAGCGACGATCATGACGTCTGATTGTCGTGGTGAAGGCCGGAATACGACACCGAATCGATCGAGATCGTAGCGCGCCGCACCAGCATGCATCATTTCAACTGCACAGCAGGCCAGACCAAACGTCATCGGCCACATTGAGCCGGTGCGGGTCCAGTTAATCAGCTTGTCGGCTGTTGTCGTAACAAAGCCTTCGTTGAGAATGCCATCGATCGCCATAAGTTACTCCCAGTCCAAGGCACCCTTTTTCCATTCGAACACCAGGCCAATAATCAGGATGCCGAGGAAAATCATCATGGCCCAGAAGCCAATCAGTCCGACATCATTCATGGCGACCGCCCATGGCACCAAAAAAGCGACCTCGAGGTCGAACAGTATAAAAAGAATAGCCACCAAGTAGTAGCGCACGTCGAATTTCATGCGCGCGTCTTCAAAAGCCTCGAAGCCGCACTCGTAAGCAGAATTTTTTTCGGAATCAGGGCGATGCGGAGCGAGTAGTCGTCCAAGCACCTGAGGCGCGACGCCAACGCCGATGCCCACCGCAATAAACAGCAGGATCGGTAAATAATTTTGCAGGTCCACAATTTTCCCAGTACAAAACGCCTGGCTAGCCACTCCCGAGGCTTTTTAATGAATTATTATTTTCTATTTACTAACTGGTGCCGACGGCGAGACTCGAACTCGCACAGCTTTCGCCACTACCCCCTCAAGATAGCGTGTCTACCAATTTCACCACGTCGGCAAAGCATCTAATTTTAACCGGCTTTGCACACCCCCTTCAATGCGGCATTGTGCATAGACGCGTTAACGACACGGTCTATTTCGGAATCTGGTTGGATTGAGCGGGCGCCTTTGCGGGCTCCGCCGGAGGCGTATCGCCAACCGGCGCGGTAACGGACTTGGCGGGCGCGGGAACCTGGTCCATGATGCCTGCACCGCCAACCTGTGGGCGACTGCCAAGGAAAGTGAGCAACAGCGTCGCAACAAAGAACACCGCCGCAGCGATACCGGTTGAACGCGACAAGAAATTGGCCGAACCCGTGGCACCAAACAAACTGCCCGATGCACCGGAGCCAAAGGCAGCCCCCATGTCGGCACCTTTGCCGTGCTGTAGCAGCACAAGGCCGATAATGATCAGCGCACTGATCAGCTGGATCACAATAACGATAGCGAGTAGTGAATTCATTGAATCGATTCCCGTCGATAGTATTCTTGTTCAGTCTTTCAAGCCGAGTTTGCGATAGCCAGAAAATCTAATGCATTCAATGACGCGCCGCCGATCAAGCCGCCATCGATATCAGGCATCGCCAGTAACTCTCTCGCATTGTCAGGCTTCATGCTGCCGCCATACAAAATTCGCACCTGCTGCGCGCTTTCTGCATCGCGCTCGGCAAGCATCGCCCGTATCCGAGCATGTACCTGCTGCGCCATGTCCGGTGTCGCTGTCTTACCAGTACCTATCGCCCATACCGGCTCGTAGGCAATCACGATACTGCCTAGCTGCGTGCCCACAGCATCCAGCACGGGCGCCAACTGACGCGACACCACGGCATTCGTCGCGTCCTGCTCGCGCTCTTCCAGCGTCTCACCCACACAAACAATCGGGATCAGCCTGGAGGCCAATGCACGCTGCGCTTTTTGCGCAACCAACTCATCACTCTCTGCATGGTAGCTGCGTCGCTCAGAATGCCCGATGATCACGCAACTGCAACCAAATTCCACCAACATCTGCGCCGACACCTCACCGGTGAAAGCGCCCTTCTCATGCGCAGACACGTCCTGCGCACCCCACAGCACATGCGAGCCACTCAGCACCGACTGCGCTTGCGCCAGGTAGAGTGCGGGCACGCAGACCGCGAGCTGGGCGCTTGATGTTGAACGGTCGCTCAAAATACCAGCGAGCAGCGACGCGTTTGCCGCGAGGCTGCCGTTCATCTTCCAATTACCGGCGATTAGGGTGCGGCGCATCGAGAGGCTCATTTACAAAACCCTCGATTCTATCCTGTGACAGGGGCGGGGGCAAATTCGCGCAGCTGGCAACGATGAGAGACGCTGCACACCTGATTTCAATTTCAACAACAACGCCCGAAACTTCTTGTAGGCAAGCTGCGCATGGGACTCACTTTTTGCGGATCAATGCACTGCCAGCACTAGGTGGAATGCGTGGTAACGTCTTTTGAATAAATGGCTGGCGAGAAATCCGCCCCCTTGCAATGGCTGGCGAGATCCTCATCGAGATGATCACGGCCGAAAACCAGAGCAACGCTCAGTGATGTTCCTTGCATCACTCCCTTCATTTTGGTCATCAAAATCTGTTCAACCTCGCCTACAAAAATGTGGCGATCCTCTGGCGGCGCCGAGAACTTATTGGCTATGAAACGGGCACGACTAGCCGCATCGTTGTAAAAGGCTTCATGTTTGGCAACCTGCTGCGGCGTGATGGTCGGATGTAGTGTTACTCCAGCAACCAAGTGGCCATAGATCAGGCAACCACCGGCATAAAGCAGATTCTCCAAGTACGGTAACAATGAGTCACCGGGTCGATAACCGGAAAAGCATGCGCGAATCTTGTCTCTCGCTGCAGCATTCGCGCTCCCCGCTTCGAATTTGTCGGGCACCAGAGGCTGATCAAGCCCCTCTGAAAAAACGTGCTTGATACCGCTGTTCAGCAGTTCGTCGAATATCTTGCGCTGGCATTGAATCACTTTGGACTTGAGCTGTGGTCCGATCTTGTATGGCGCATTGTCTGAAGCTAGCAGACCGGGAATCTCGACCTGGTGCAGCTGGCCGTAGCGCAGAATTACGCCATGACCGGGCTGCCCGTGCTGCACCACACGGAATCCTGCGCAAACCGCCTGTTCCGCCGAGACCACCTCGCCGCTGCGAACTTTCAAGACCAGCCCGTTCAGCGCCTCTTTGTTCGTAGTTACGTGATCAATGCCCAGCCTCAGAAGCAATTCGATTTCATGGTCTCGCTTCTTCCAGGATTCCGGATGGGAGCATGGAAGCGATTTGATTGCTGGCGCCTTCACACCCCGTTGATTGACGACTGCATGCTGGCCGGGCTCACCCTGCGAGATCAGGTCTCGCTGCCTGAATCGCGTCACCGTGTTATCCATTACTTACTCCTTTGTCGAATGTGTTCGAAACAAACGAGTGACCAACATGAGCATCAGGTTCTACGCAACCCCAACTGAATTCTTTCAGTGAACAATCTGCAGCATGATCTTGCCGACATGCGTGCTGCTCTCCATCAGCGTATGCGCATCAGCCGCCTGCTCCAACGTAAATGTTTTATAAATGACGGGCTTGATCTTGCCCGACTCGAGTAGTGGCCACACGTGTGTACGTAATTGTTGTGCGATGTGGCGTTTGAAGCTGATGGGCCGCGGCCGCAATGTTGAACCGGTGATGACCAAACGACGACGCAACACCTCACCGAAATTGATCTCGCCACTGGCACCACCTAGTAACGCAATGATTACCAGCCGTCCGTCATCGGCCAGACAACGCAGCTCTCTACCCACGTAGTCACCGGCTACCATGTCAAGAATGACATTTGCGCCTTTGCCATTGGTCAGCGATTTAACCACCTCGACAAAATCTTCGGTGCGGTAGTTAATGCCGCGCTCTGCACCTAAACTTTCGCATGCACGGCATTTCTCGTCAGTGCCTGCGGTAACGAACACGCGATGTCCTAGCGCAGCGGCCATCTGTATCGCGGTCACTCCGATGCCAGAGCTACCGCCTTGCACCAGCAGGCTCTCACCGGTAGCGAGTTTGGCGCGATCAAATACATTGCCGAACACGGTAAAAAAAGTTTCCGGCAGTGACGCTGCCTCAAGCACGCTCCAGCCTTTGGGTATGGGCAAGCACTGGCCAACGGGTACCACGCAGTACTCTGCGTAACCGCCACCATGCGCCAAGGCACACACCATATCGCCTTTGCTGAAGCCACTACCGTCAAGATCACCGCTAATGATCTCGCCTGCGACTTCCAAGCCGGGCAAGTCAGATGCATCTGGCGGCGGCGGATAGCTACCTGAACGCTGCAATACATCCGGCCGATTGACGCCCGCTACGTGAACACGAATCAGTACCTCGCCAGCACCCGCAGCCGGCATCGGCCGCTCGCATGGCTGAAGCACTTCGGGCCCACCCGGCTGGGAAATTTCAATCGCGCGCATCGTCGCTCCTCCTGAGCCATCAAAACGAAAGGCCATCCGCATTTGCAGACAGCCTCTTACTACACATGCCGCTCTGACCTGAATAGACCCGGGCCATTTACCGCTGCTTCAATGCTGCATTGAAAAGGCTTTTAACGCCGATTCAACACAACATCACAGCGGGCCTGTCACTGAATTACTGCTGAACTGCCTCACCTGTGTCTTCAGACGCTGCTGCTTTCATCGACAGCTTGAGGCGGCCACGGTCATCGGTCTCGAGTACCTTGACACGCACTTGCTGACCCTCTTTCAGGTAGTCGGATACCGCGTTGACACGCTCATTGGCAATCTGGCTGATATGGAGCAAGCCGTCTTTACCCGGCAGCACCTGAACGATCGCACCAAAATCCAGCAGCTTGAGCACGGTACCTTCGTAAATCTTGCCCACTTCAACTGACGCGGTCAGCTCTTCAATACGGCGCTTGGCTTCTTGACCTGCGGCTGCATCGACCGAAGCAATCGTCACCACACCCTCATCGGTAATATCGATCTGCGTGCCAGTTTCTTCCGTCAGCGCACGAATCACTGCGCCACCCTTACCAATCACATCACGAATTTTCTCGGGATTGATCTTGATGGTGATGAGTCGTGGGGCGAAGTTTGACAACTCAGCACGGCCAGTAGGCATCGCTTCCTGCATCTTGCCGAGAATATGGTGACGGCCTTCTTTCGCTTGCGCGAGTGCCACCTGCATGATCTCTTTCGTGATGCCCTGAATCTTGATGTCCATTTGCAAAGCAGTCAGGCCGTTTGCGGTGCCCGCCACTTTGAAATCCATATCCCCCAAGTGATCTTCATCACCCAGAATGTCGGACAGCACAGCGAACTTATTGCCCTCTTTGATCAGACCCATCGCAATACCTGCCACATGGGCCTTCATCGGCACACCTGCATCCATCAGCGCGAGGCTGCCGCCGCAGACCGACGCCATCGATGACGAACCATTCGACTCGGTGATCTCGGACACCAAACGCACGGAGTAGCTGAACTCGTCGGAGCCAGGCAATGCGGCGATCAGCGCACGCTTGGCCAGACGACCGTGACCAATTTCGCGACGCTTTGGCGAGCCGACGCGACCTGTCTCACCAGTAGCAAACGGCGGCATGTTGTAGTGAAGCATGAAGCGATCACTGTACTCACCGGTCAGCGCATCAATTTTCTGCTCGTCGCGTGCCGTGCCCAGTGTGGCCACCACCAGCGCCTGCGTCTCACCGCGGGTAAACAAGGCAGAACCATGAGTGCGCGGCAGCACGCTGCTACGAATCGAAATCGGGCGAACAGTGCGCGTATCGCGGCCATCAATCCGTGGCTCACCGTCAAGAATCTGCGAGCGAACAATCTTCGACTCAAGACCAAACATGATGTCGCCGACTTCCGCAGAATCTGGTGTCGATGTGCCGGAAGCAGCAGCTTCCTCAGCCAGCTTGGCTGAAACTTCGGCGTGAATCGAGCGCAGCTTGTCGGAACGCGCTTGTTTTTCTTTGGTGCGGAATGCATCGCGCAGTTTTTCTTCTGCCAGCGCAGTGACACGCGCAATCAGCGCCTCGTTCTGCGAGGGCGCTATCCATGGCACCTCTGGCTTACCGCCATCGCGTACCAGATCATGAATGGCGTCGATCACTGCCTTCATCTGCTCATGGCCGTAAACAACGGCACCCAGCATGACTTCTTCGGACAGTTCTTGCGCTTCGGACTCCACCATCAGTACCGCAGCCTCGGTACCCGCAACCACGAGATCCATTTTCGAGTGAGGCATCTGCGAAACAGTCGGGTTCAACACGTACTGGCCATCGATATAACCAACGCGCGCTGCACCGATCGGGCCGTTAAAAGGAATGCCAGCAACGCACAGCGCCGCTGATGCGCCGATCATCGAAGGGATATCGGGGTCGATTTCCGGGTTGACTGACAACACATGAATGATGACCTGCACTTCATTCAGGTAACCCTCAGGGAATAGCGGGCGAATCGGGCGATCAATCAGGCGCGACGTCAGCGTCTCTTTTTCGGACGGGCGTCCTTCGCGCTTGAAGAAACCACCGGGAATACGTCCGGCAGCATAAGTTTTTTCGACGTAGTCGACGGTCAGCGGGAAAAAATCTTGACCGGGCTTGGCTTCTTTACGAGCAACCACGGTCGCGAGTACGACAGTATCTTCAACCGTTACCATCACGGCACCTGACGCTTGGCGAGCAATCTCGCCAGTTTCCAGCGTTACTGTGTGTTGGCCATATTGGAAGCTCTTTGTGACTTTGTTAAACATTGGGTCCATCCTTTCATTTTTTGCCGACAGAGTTTCAGGCGCTGTCGTTCACCTCACCACCGGCGGGCATTGCCAGCCCACCGCACGACTTTAGGGTTACCGCTACCTGCGAGTTTATGCAGGCTTCAAAAACGCGAAATGCCCGCATCAGTTGGCTGATACAGGCATTTGCAGATAGATCGTTTGGGCAAAGGCTTACTTGCGCAGACCCAGTTTTTCGATCAGAGCACGGTAACGGTCCGTGTCCTTGCGCTTCAGGTAGGCCAGCAGGCTCTTACGACGGTTGACCATCATGATCAGACCACGACGCGAATGATGATCTTTGGCGTGGGCCTTGAAATGGCCATTCAACTCATTGATGCGTGCAGTCAGCAACGCCACCTGCACTTCGGGGGACCCGGTGTCGTTTTGACCCCGAGCATTTGCAGCGATGACCGCTGCCTTGCCTTCTTTGGACACTGCCATGATAAAAACCCTTTCACATGCGGCATTCGGAGTCGCAACCCCAGAAACCGTGACAACATTGATAACTTCGCCTTTCGAGGCCAAAGCAAGATTATAGCCTAAACCGACTCCCCGACGGCTAAGCCATTTGGCAAAGCCTCACAGCTGCGGATTCAGCTTCTCATTCTTTGATTGCAATTTATTTAACGCTGACAAGTAAGCCTTGGCCGAGGCCACCACGATATCCAGATCAGCGCCGACGCCGTTCACGATGCGGCCATTCTTCGATAAACGCATGGTCACCTCCCCCTGCGACTGCGTGCCTGTGGTGATGGCATTCACCGAGAACAGCAGCAGCTCGGCGCCGCTGGCCGTGTGCGACTCGATCGCATTCACGATGGCGTCGACCGGGCCGTTGCCCTCGCCCTCGCATTTGATCTCCTTGCCCTCCGCCGCGAACACTACCTTGGCCGTGGGCTTTTCACCGGTCTCTGAGTGCTGCGACAAGGACACGAACTTGTAGAACTCTTTCTCATGCGCGCTCTGCTCGTCCGACACCAGTGCCATGATGTCCTCATCAAAGATATCCGACTTGCGATCCGCCAGTTCTTTGAACCGAGCAAACGCAGCATTCACCTCAGACTCGGAATCCAAGGCGATACCTAATTCATCCAGGCGCTGCTTGAACGCATTGCGACCCGAGAGCTTGCCGAGCACAATCTTGTTCGCGCTCCAACCTACATCTTCGGCGCGCATGATCTCGTAGGTATCCCGCGCCTTGAGGATGCCGTCTTGGTGAATGCCCGAGGCATGCGCAAATGCATTAGCACCCACCACCGCCTTGTTGGGCTGTACTGCGAAACCGGTGATCTGAGACACCAGCTTGGAGGTCGGCACGATCTGAGACGTATCAATACCCACGTCCAGCTTGAAATGATCCCTACGGGTTTTTACTGCCATCACGATTTCTTCCAGCGCGGTGTTGCCCGCACGCTCGCCCAAGCCGTTGATGGTGCACTCGATCTGGCGAGCGCCACCGATCATCACTGCGGCCAAGGAGTTGGCCACGGCCATGCCAAGGTCGTTATGGCAATGTACGGACCATACCGCCTTATCGGAATTAGGGATGCGTTCACGCAGGGTTTTGAGCGTATGCCCGATCATCTCCGGCACGCCGTAACCGACAGTGTCAGCAAAGTTAATCGTAGTCGCACCCTCATCAATCACACCCTCGAGCACACGACACAGAAAGTCGAGATCCGAGCGGCTTCCATCTTCCGGGCTGAACTCGACATCATCCGTGAACTGACGCGCAAACCGGACCGCCAGACGGGCTTGCTCGACCACCTGGTCCGGCGACATCCGCAGCTTTTTTTCCATGTGCAGCGGCGATGTTGCGATGAAGGTGTGAATGCGCTTTCTGGCTGCTGGCTCAAGTGCCTCCGCTGCGCGCGCGATGTCTCGATCATTGGCACGTGACAGCGAGCAAACAATCGACTCCTTGACTGTGCCCGCAATAGCACGAATAGCATCAAAATCGCCGGGCGAAGAGGCCGCGAAACCCGCCTCAATCACATCCACCTTCAGGCGCTCTAGCTGACGAGCGATGCGAATTTTCTCTTCGCGCGTCATGGACGCGCCGGGCGACTGCTCGCCATCGCGAAGGGTGGTATCAAAAATAATCAGCTTGTTCGAATCGGGCATTTTGTGCTCCCGGGATATTGAATCAGTGGGTTGGGCATATTTTCGCCTACCCTCGCATTTATTGCGCGGGTTGGGCAAAGCTCAGGTTGGGGGGAAAAGAGTGTCTGCGCCTTAGCGCAGTAGGTATAGCAGCAGCAGGCCGAACGGGCTGCCGAGGGAAAGAAACTGAGGCTGGTGGCTGTTGATCAACATGCAGGTAAGAATACGGGGGAATGCCGCAAAGTGCAACCGAGAGATTTCTATTGCCCCGATAGCCGGCGTTACTACTTATCGTCGCCGGGCTCGGAGCTTGTCTGCACCAGACTGACCGGGTTGCCCTTGGCCCAGAACCAGAGCGCTACACCGTAACCCGACAAGCCATACACGACAAACAGACCGAACAGCACCTTCGGCGGGTCGCTCGACACCGCCACAAAAATCAACACAATCAGAAAGATCGCAATAAACGGCACCGACTTCTTGAAGTTGACATCCTTGAAGCTGTAGAACGGCGCATTGGTCACCATGGTCAGTCCGGCATATACCGTAATTACCCACGCCAGCCAGCTGAAGTCAGCGCCGCCAATGCGCAGGTCATCCATCAACCAGATGAAGCCCGCTACCAGCGCCGCCGCCGCCGGACTCGGAAGCCCCTGGAAGAAACGCTTATCGACCACGGCGATATTGGTATTGAAGCGCGCCAAGCGCAACGCGGCACCGGCGCAGTAAACAAAAGCCGCCAACCAACCCAGCTTGCCCATGCCACGCAGCGCCCACTCATACACAATCAGCGCGGGAGCAGCGCCAAACGAGACCATATCTGACAAGCTGTCGTACTGCGCGCCAAACTCGCTTTGGGTATTGGTCAGACGAGCGACGCGACCGTCAGTCGCATCGAGCACCATCGCCGCAAAGATAGCGACAGCGGCGTTATAGAACTGTCCGTTCATGGCCATCACGATGGCGTAAAAGCCGCAGAACAGTGCTGCAGTCGTGAACGCGTTTGGAAGCAGGTAAATACCGCGGCTGCGCAAACGACCAACGGCAGACGGGTCATCGTCATTGGGGCGTCGCGAGGCGAGCCGGTTAAAACGAAAAGGCTTAGCCAATGCCGGTTTGCCTGAAGCGGCCTTCAGCTTTTGCTTTCGCGGATTAAAGATCGGCATAGCGCCTCGCGCAGATCAAAGCTCGGCCAGAACCGTTTCAGTCGCCCACACTTTGTCGCCGACCACGACGTTCGGCCGAGCGCTAAGTGGAAGATAGACATCAACTCGAGATCCAAAGCGAATAAAGCCATAGCGCTGGCCACGCGTCAGGCGGTCACCGACCGCAACATAGCAAAGGATTCGGCGCGCAATAAGACCAGCCACCTGAACAAACGTCACCACGGCACCGCTATCGGCTGAGACCACCACCGCATTGCGTTCGTTCTCGGTAGAGGCCTTATCGAGATCAGCATTAACAAACTTACCAGGGAAATATTCGACCTTGGTGATGGTGCCATCGACTGGCGAGCGATTCGAATGCACATTAAAGACATTCATAAACACACTAATCTTCAGTGCCTCGCGACCTGCGTAAGGGTCCTCTGCTTTCTCAACCACCACGATACGACCGTCAGCTGGCGATAGCACCGCATTGGCTTGCTGCGGAACCATGCGCGGCGGGTCGCGGAAAAACTGCAGCACGAATAACGCAATTAGCCAGAAAGGCCAGGACCAGGCGCCGACAAACGCAGTAGCGAGCGCCGCCACAGCGACAGCAAATAAAAGGAACGGCCAGCCCTCGCGGGCGATGATCGGGTGGGGATAAGAATTCAATGCAACTCCTGCAAGTCACGGGCGCGGGCCGCTGCTAGCGGGCCCAATTTCTGAGCCGAAAGTTTCTGAAAAGCCCCACATTGTAGCTTGTGGCTCGCGATGACGGAATTTGTGTGGCTGGCAACGGGAATTGGGTGAGCCGGGGGCGATTTTCGGAACATCTGTCCGTTTATCGCTACACATTGGCGAAGAATTTTCTTTGTAGAAAATGCCAACAGATGAAACCGGTACCCGAACGTCAGAATGTAGATGCGGCACTTGCAATCTGGGCCAGTGCAGAGCGCGATCAGCAAGGCGTGGTGGTGGATGACAACGGCACTATCGAGCTGCTCTACCGTTCGGTTCGGCAGCAAGCACCGGAGGTTTCTGCTGCACTGACCCGCCATGCCGTACAGCAGATGGTTGGCAAGATTCACAGTGAAGTGCAACGCTTTGCTGCAGCGTCCGGAAGCGAAACCAGCGAGTCGCTGATGGGCAAAATCCCCAGCCTGGGTCGCTTTGCCGCCAGTGGCAAGCTTGGCAATCTGCGTACAGAGTGGCAGCAACTAACGCGCGAACGTGCAGCGGCGATGGAACGTCTCGCTAGCGAGCGTCAGCGTATTTTCAATGAATTTCGCGCTTTTATGCCTGCCATGCCGATGCACACCGAAGCTGATGGCACCGTTGTATATCGACACAATTTCGATTCCCCTGCATCTCAGGAACAGTTGCGGGAAGAGCTCGCCGACATTAATCATTACAAAGTCAAGACCGGTGAACTCTCCTCCGCATTTAATAAAGATCTCGACCGATCTTTCTGGAGAATTGATATTGACGGTGCCAGTCATAGCTTTGGTTTAAACAACGGTAAAGAGGCACTCGCAGCGCTCAGAAAAGTATTCGATAACGAAGACGTTGTCTAAGCGGCGGTGAGTAAGTTGCTTAACCAGAACATGCCGACGTTGGTATTGACGCCTAATTTTAATCTTTATCCAACTTCCTCAGCGGTCGTTTTGCAAAGCGGCCAGCGAAACTCCGAAAGCTCTTTTTTTCAGATCAAGCGTCGTGGAGAAAAGATTGAGCTCCGTGTCGATGTCTATGGAAAAATCGATACGGTCAATCTACCGGGTAATTTCGAAAACCCTAATGGTCGGTCTTGGCGTACCAATCAAGGACCGAGGTGGTCTGGCCCGCCCGGTCCTAGTAATTACGGACGACATACACATGTCAGCTTCACCTTGGATCTTACAGCAGCAAGAAACGGTGAGTTACGCCCGCTTGAGGGAACCAAGCTTCACGGCTTACATGAGGTTCGTTTATGTCCAGAAGTAAGCGAAAAACCTTAGTCGCCAATCATTAGTTTTCCAACCCAAACCAACCGAAAAACTATACTGATTTTCAGCCGATGAATCGCATAACATCACAAACCTCGATTCAGGCGGCTGAAGTAATAAGTAGATCATCACAATTCGACGATGTAAAAATTATCGTAATCTGGTCGCGCGATGTTCGAGAAGCAAACGCGCTGGAAAAAGTGATTTACGGAATCGTGGACTTCTTTGACGCAAGTGCACCAGAGAGACGAAGGAATGAGGCGCGAGAGGCGGTCAAGGCAAAGTTAAGTAATGAGGTATCGCTCTTGGCTGGACCAAGCTCTGGAGGCAACTCAGCCGCTTTACCCAACGAGATGACCGCAGCGATCAATCAGGTCGCGGACAACCTGATTAAAGCAGGCGTGATCTATAAAAAAAATCTACCAGGCGATCTGGGCGATGCTCTGAAAAACATTAAAGCCATCACGGATGAATCTGACAAAAAATCACGGAAGTTGATTTGGCAGGCAGTCGCTGAGCAGCGCAATCAAAACAAAAAAGTGAGTATTGATGCTGCGAAGAATATCGCTAAAAATACGAAAATTTGGGAAAAATCTCTAAAAATCAGTACGCACGATGCATTCCGCCTGGCTAGCAATGCCTGGAAACTGTACGAAAAGAAGAATATCCTCCCGGAGGAAGGAAAAGATATTTTTCTCTGCGCAGGTCGCCTCATTAGCCGGCACGGATTTAACCGTGACGACGCGCTGAACTACGCGATTGATCTACGCGCTCCACTAAAAAAACTCGGTGTTGGTATGGACAGCATCGAGCGCGCGATGAAAACGCTGGATCACGCGATTCCCGAGCTTCGAAATCAGCCAGAACGAGTACGCATCAGTGCTGCGATTCGCTATCTTCAGCTACAAGATACGAAGTACAAAGACGTGAACGCAATCGACGAGATACACCACAGCCTTGCCGATCTACGTTACTTTCAGCAAGCCATGCCGAAGGGATGTGTGATTGACCAGATTCACCAAGGCGCACACATCCGAGGATCATCAACGCATAGTTTTCCAAAACCATCACCCTTTATCGGCGGCGACAAGCCGCTAACAGATACCGAGCAAGAACTAACCAATCAAGCTGACTCACTCTTGAGTGCAATGCCTTTATGTGATGCCAGAAAACCCGTGCATGAGGTTTCATTACCCGCGGTATTTTCGCAGTTCTACTCGCAGCATGTCAAAGATTTGGTGCGCGGTAGTCGATTTGAATTATCTACGGGTGGTGTAGTTGACACTGAATTCAGTCAGATTGAAGACAAGCGAAGAGAGAATCCAAAAAAGTTATCGCACGATGAATACGGAAAATGGGCAAGCGCGCGAACTCGATGGGCTGGATCTGAACGCGCAATTCAAATCATCTCGGGTTTGGAATCACAGACACTATTCGGTGACGTCGGTAGTTTTTCTCGAACGCAGTTCCAGAATCAAGACCAGTATTCAGTAACCTCATCCGGAGCCAATGATCTTGCACAGACTTCATTCCAAGCCAACAGGGTCAGCAATACTGATACTTTCTCTGATCAGTTTATCTTGCAGGGAACGCACTACGCTAATACTGAGCGTCTTTTGGCTGATCCGGTCGACGTCGGGGTACCGAGGAATGAATTGCCGCCACGTCCGCAGTTGGAAATCCCTCTCACGCCCAACCCCGGAAATAGCAAAAAGGCTAGCGCCGGTGGATTTTCTCTCAAACGAAGTATTACGTTGAACTTGACGGTACCAAAATCCGAGAGTACTGCTGCCACTTGCCGTGTTACCGAAGTAAGCGAAGAGTGGGATTTGATGCTGGACTGGGATGAATGGATGTCCATGCGTGAAGAGATCGTCACTCTGTAAATATAAAAGCCATCCCTTAGGATGGCTTTTAGGGCTTTCAGGACAAGTGCGGGGAGCGCCTGCAAGCGCTTCCCGCATGATGCCGATAGAACTAATTAGCTACTTAGTTCTTCGACTGATCGACCAACTTGTTTTTAGCAATCCAAGGCATCATCGCCCGCAGTTTCTCACCCACGATCTCAATCTCATGCTCGGCATTCAGACGGCGACGCGATAGCAAGGTCGGTGCGCCTGCGCGATTTTCGAGAATAAAGCTCTTGGCGTATTCGCCGGTTTGAATATCTTTCAGGCACTGACGCATCGCTTCTTTGGTAGCGTCCGTCACCACACGCGGGCCGGTGACATATTCGCCGTATTCGGCATTATTCGAGATCGAGTAATTCATGTTGGCGATGCCGCCTTCATAAATCAAATCAACAATCAGCTTGAGCTCGTGCAAGCACTCGAAGTAGGCCATCTCAGGCGCGTAGCCGGCTTCGACCAGCGTCTCGAAACCTGCCTTGATCAGCTCAACCGTGCCGCCGCACAGCACGGCCTGCTCGCCGAACAGATCGGTCTCGGTCTCTTCGCGGAAGTTGGTCTCGATGATGCCGGCGCGGCCACCGCCGTTGGCCATCGCATAGGACAGTGCGATGTTGCGCGCCATGCCTGATTTGTCCTGGTATACGGCCACCAGATGCGGCACGCCACCGCCTTGGGTGTAAGTGGAGCGTACGGTATGGCCGGGGGCTTTCGGCGCAATCATGATCACATCCAGATCAGCACGCGGAATCACCTGGCCGTAGTGCACATTAAAACCGTGTGCGAACGCGAGTACAGCGCCCTGCTTGGCATGCGGCTCAACATTCTCTTTGTATACCTGGGCAATGTTCTCGTCGGGAAGCAGAATCATCACCACGTCGGCGGACTTCACCGCATCATTGACCTCGGCAACCTTGAGGCCGGCTTTCTCGACCTTGGTCCATGACGAACCACCTTTGCGCAGCCCCACGACGACATTAACGCCGGATTCCGACAGGTTCTGTGCATGCGCATGACCCTGTGAGCCATAGCCGATGATCGCGACATTCTTACCTTTGATGAGCGAGAGGTCGCAGTCCTTGTCGTAGAAAACTTTCATGATGTTCCCGTAAAAAAGTAATGGTAGTGAGGTTTAAACTTTGAGGATGCGCTCGCCGCGTCCGATGCCCGATCCACCGGTGCGCACAGTTTCCAGAATAGCTGTGCGATCAATCGCATCAATAAAGGCGTCGAGTTTAGACTTGTTACCGGTAAGCTCAATGGTGTAAGTCTTTTCGGTGACGTCGATGATACGGCCACGGAAAATATCGGTTGTCCGCTTCATCTCTTCACGCTCTTTGCCGACAGCGCGCACCTTGATGAGCATCAGCTCACGCTCGATATGCGCGCCCTCGGTAAGATCCACCACCTTGACCACCTCAATCAATCGATTCAGGTGCTTGGTGATTTGCTCTATCACATCGTCTGACCCTGAAGTGACGATGGTCATGCGCGAGAGCGTCGGGTCCTCGGTCGGCGCTACCGTCAGCGTCTCGATGTTGTAGGCGCGTGCAGAGAACAGGCCTACCACACGAGACAGCGCGCCCGCTTCGTTCTCAAGTAAGGCTGCAATGATATGGCGCATTACAGATCCTCCGAGCCAAGCAGCATCTCGGTCAGACCTTTGCCTGCCTTGACCATCGGCCACACATTTTCACCTTGATCGGTGATGAAGTTCATGAACACCAGTTTGTCTTTCATAGCGAAGGCATCACGTAGCGCGCCCTCGACATCGCCCGGTTTGCTGATGGTGACACCGACATGGCCGAACGACTCCACCAATTTATCGAAGTCCGGCAATGAGTCCATGTACGACGCGGAGTAGCGTGAGTCGTAGTCGATCTCTTGCCACTGCCGCACCATGCCGAGATAGCGGTTGTTCAGCAAAATGATTTTGGGCGTCAGGTGGTACTGCTTGCAGGTAGCAAGCTCTTGGATGCACATCTGTATCGATGCCTCGCCAGTAATACAAGCGACAGTCGCATCAGGGTTGGCCATCTGCACACCCATCGCATACGGCAAACCCACACCCATCGTGCCCAAGCCGCCAGAGTTGATCCAGCGACGCGGTTTATCAAAGCCGTAGTACTGGGCCGCCCACATCTGATGCTGGCCAACATCTGAGGTGACGTAAGCATCACCTTTGGTGACCTCCCAAAGCTTCTCTACCACCATCTGCGGCTTGATCAGATCATCTGCCAGCGCGTACTTCAAGCACTCTCGCTTGCGCCATTCATTGATTTGCTTCCACCATGCTTCGTGCGCCGTTGCATTCGGCTTGATGTCTGAAGCATCGAGCTGCGCCAGCAACTCCTGCAAGACTTCTTTGACGTTGCCAACGATCGGGATATCGACCTTGACTCGCTTCGAGATCGATGAGGGATCGATATCAATATGAATAATCTTGCGAGGCAGTGTTGCAAAGTGTTTCGGGTTTCCGATCACACGGTCATCGAAGCGCGCACCAATCGCAATCAGTACATCGCAGTGCTGCATCGCCATGTTGGCTTCGTAGGTGCCATGCATGCCGGGCATGCCGACGAATTTATCGCTCGAAGCGCGATAAGCACCCAAGCCCATCAAGGTGTTGGTGCAGGGGTAGCCGAGCTTATCCACTAATTTGTTCAGCTCAGGCGCGGAATCCGACAAGATCACACCACCGCCGGTGTAGATCATCGGCCGCTCTGCGGTCAGCAGCAGCTGTACCGCTTTACGAATTTGACCGGCGTGACCTTTATCAACCGGTTTGTACGAGCGCATCTCGACCGACTTCGGATACTCGTAGGTCGTCTTCGCGATCGTGATGTCTTTCGGGATATCAACCAGCACCGGCCCAGGACGACCGGTAGTCGCGATGTAGAACGCCTTCTTCATCGTCGATGCCAGGTCTTTCACATCCTTCACAAGGAAGTTATGTTTGACGCAGGGGCGGGTAATGCCCACGGTGTCGCACTCCTGGAAGGCGTCCAGACCAATGGCGTGGGTCGGCACCTGCCCGGTGATGATCACCATGGGTATTGAATCGAGATGCGCAGTCGCAATGCCAGTCACGGCATTGGTCACACCCGGACCGGAGGTCACGAGACACACACCCACTTTATTCGAACTACGCGAGTAGGCATCCGCCGCATGCACTGCCGCCTGCTCGTGGCGGACCAGAATATGGCGAAACTTATCCTGCTTGAAAATCTCGTCGTAGATATAGAGAACTGCGCCGCCGGGATAGCCGAACACATGTTCGACGCCCTCTTCGGCAAGACAGCGCACGACGATCTCGGCGCCGGTGATTTCGGAAGACATTACTGTCCTTTCAAGGTCCATAGGAAATTGATCGGATGCTCTCCCCTCGCGGTGACGGAGACAGTGGCACCCGTGAAGCATCCCTTGAGCGTGCGTTTACGTCGATCCGTCCTGCGCGGCTGGCGCAGTTCAAACCGGCGCTGAGTGCACTTCGTTCAGCTTCCGCTTGTGCCGCTGCTGGCGACACCTCACGCTTTTGGCGTGGGCTAGAGCAAACAACGTAGTTGGGCGCAGCGACGCCCGAAAAACCTTCCTATCGCCGCGCGGCGTTATGGGCCGCGCGGAACAGGGAAAAAATATCCCTCGCGGTGGCGAGGGAGCGCATAAGTTAATGCGTTGCAGCAATAAGGTCAAGAAAATTCTTTTAAAAAAGCCAATGAAATCAAGCGTTTTGAATGGCAGTTGCGGACGCCGACGACGACCTCGGCCTTGCATTATCAGACCGACAACGCTGGCTCGGTGAGGCTTGCGCTTACAATTCGGCGCTTCGCCCCGCCCCAATGCAGCCGACATGACCGACGCTGACCCTGAGTCCACCGCCCTGCCCGATGCGTCGCTGAATTTTTTGCCGACTGCACCACTCAAAAACCGTATGTTTTGCATGGTGTACGAGGCCATGCTGCTATTTGGCGTGGTGTTCATTGCAGGTTGGCTGTTTTCGACACTGCTGCAACAACGCCATGCGCTGGTGATGCGTCATGGGCAGCAGATCTGGCAATTCATCGTACTGGGTGGGTATTTTGGCTGGTTCTGGACACATGGCGGGCAAACCTTGGCAATGAAAACCTGGCGAGTGCGAGTCGTCATGCGTAACGGGCAGGCGCTGCGCTGGCCGCGCGCACTGATGCGCTATGTATTTGCATGGGGCTGGTTTGTACCGGGATTGGCCGTGGCGTGGTGGATGGAAGCGCGTGGTGCCATGCTGTTGCTGCTACCTTTGCTGAATGCGGTACTGTGGTCCATGACCACTCGCCTCGACCCCGACCGACAATTCCTTCATGATCGAATCGTCGGCACCCGACTGGTGCTGGCTCCCGCAGCGAAAGATCCGCGCGAGGGCAAACCGATTGGCGAGCGGAGCAATCCCTAAACATGGCAGCACACATTCAACGCCTTTGCGTTTACTGCGGGTCGGCCGCTGGCCACGATGCGGTCTATGCCAAGGCGGCGCGCGAACTCGGACTCGCCATCGCGCAGCGTGGCATGTCGCTGGTGTACGGTGGTGGCCATGTTGGCTTGATGGGTATCGTCGCTGATGCGGCACTCGCCGCTGGCGCGAAGGTGACTGGTGTCATTCCCACTGCGTTAATGGATAGCGAGGTGGGTCATACTCAACTCACCGAGCTGCGGGTCGTCAAAGACATGCATGAACGTAAGGCCTTGATGGCCGAGCTGGCCGATGGCTTTGTTGCACTACCCGGTGGCATCGGTACGCTGGAAGAATTGTTTGAAGTAATCACCTGGCTACAGCTAGGCTATCACCGCAAGCCGGTTGGGCTGCTGAATACGCAGGGTTTTTATGATGACCTGCTGCGTATGCTGAACAAGCAGCGCGATACCGGCTTCTTGAAACCTGCGCATCACGCGCTATTGATTACCGAAGCAGATACCGCAGCATTGTTGGACAGACTGATGGCGTTCGAGATGCCGGAGGGCGTGAGCGTATTCAGCCGACGGGGTGCAAGCACCCTTGGGCCTTAGTTAGGCAAACGCCTGCTGAAAATCCTCAAGAAGATCTTCGGTCTCTTCAATGCCTGCAGATACCCTGATCAATGATTCGGCAATACCCATCGCCGCGCGTCGCTCCGGGCCCATCTCGTGAAAAATGGTATGCGCCACCGGGATAACCAGCGT
>Ga0194133_10000605_pt1 | contig 70448 bp, 73 predicted proteins | sample TA2KigOf40mmetaG_FD_155448 | JGI IMG/M metagenome (GOLD analysis project Ga0194133, IMG submission 155448) | Freshwater microbial communities from Lake Tanganyika, Tanzania - TA2015055 Kigoma Offshore 40m | ecosystem: Environmental > Aquatic > Freshwater > Lake | place: Tanzania: Lake... | reverse complement strand
GACAACGGCAACGGGTCGATCACGGTCACCTATGCCGGCACCGTCGCGCAGGGCCACAACGTCGTGGTTGCGTTCCGAGACCCTTCGACGACCTGCGCTCTGAACTTCAACCCGTACGTGTACGTCATGGACGCGCTCGGTACCAGCAATGCTCCCCTGGCGAGTTCCCCAGCCGTCGTGACTGCCGGAACGCTCGCCGGGCCGGCTGGCTCACCGAACCCGGTGCCGATCGTCGACGGCATCTACCGGGTGTGCGTCATCGTGTACGACTACTCGAACCAGCAGAACGACAGTGTCGTCGGCGATCTGGTCGTGACGATCGGGAATCCGCAGGCGTCCGCTCCGAACCCCTCCACGCCGCAGGTGCCTCCGGCCTACACCGGCTGACCCGACCGGCCGGCGACCTCGCCCGGTCACCGAGCGCAGGTGCTCACTCGTCGACGGCGTGGTCGGCTGCGAGGAACGTCTGCAGCGTCGGGGTGGCGGTCCGGTCCTGGAGGATGAACAGGTGGCCGCCGTCGAAGGTTGCGATCGTCGCGTCCGACAGGCGTTCGGCGATGCGGCGGCCGTTCTCGGGCGGTGCGATGCCGTCGGTCGCACCGACGGCGACGAGGGTCGGGCACGTGATCCGATCGAGCGCGTCGTAGGCGTCGTGTGCCCGCCGGGCACCCATCTGGAGCCGGAGGGCGACCGGGTCGACCGGCGTGCCGCCCTCGGTCCGCGCCTCGACGATCGCCCGCGCCCGAGCGTCGGTCGCGAGGAACGCCGGGGTGAACCTGGTGTCGAGGATCGTGGGGAGCACGCGTCGTCGTTCCGTCTCGGGCAGGTCGTGGAGTTCGTGCAGCGGGTAGGAGCTCCCGCCCGCCCCGCCGGATGACGTGCACGCGAGCACGAGCCGTTCCACCCGAGCGGGAATCATGGCGGCGACGTGCTGGGCGACCATGCCGCCGTAGCTGATCCCGAACATCCGGAACCACGACCATCCGACGGCGTCGAGGAGTGCGACGACGTCGTCGGCGACGTCCGCCATCGTGTACGGCTCGGTCGGGACATCGCTGTCGCCCATCCCCCGATGGTCGAACGCGAGCAGGCGGAACCGTTCCGCCCAGCGGTCGAGCATCGGTTCGACGTTCGCGAGGCTCGACCCCGACCCGTGCACGTAGAGCAGGCGTGGCGCCGTCGGATCGCCGAGGACCCGGTAGCGGAGGTGCCCCCACGGGCGCAGGAGTTCGGCCATGACCGACCTCTCCGCCCGCGGGGACCGCTCGGTCAGATCCGCTCGATGATCACCGCAGGCGCCATACCGCCCGCCGCGCACATCGTGATGAGGCCGTAGCGACCGTCGGTCCGCTCGAGCTCGTCGAGGGCGGTGCCGATGAGCATCGCCCCGGTCGCAGCGATCGGGTGCCCGAGCGCCATCGCACCGCCGTTGATGTTCACCTTGTCGCGATCGAGGGCGAGGTCACGCTGGAACTTCTCGGCGACGACGGAGAACGCCTCGTTGATCTCCCACACGTCGATGTCCTCCTTGCGGAGGCCGGCGCGGGCGAGCACCTTCAGCGCCGCGGGGACGGGGGCGTTCAGCATCAGCGTCGGGTCGTCACCGATGTTCGCCATCGCTACGATGCGCGCCCGGGGCCTCCACCCGCGCGCCTTCGCCGCCTCGGGGCTGGCGTACAGGATCGCTGCGGCGCCGTCGACGACACCGGAGCTGTTGCCGGCGTGGTGGACGTGCTCGATGTCGAGACCCGGGTAGCGGGCGAGGACCATCGACCGCAGCGTCGTGCCGGCGTCGTCGAGCGGCACGTCGGCCATCGCCTCGAACGACGGGCCAAGCTTCGCGAGCCCCTCGAGGGTGGTGCCCGGCCGGGGGAACTCCTCACGGTCGAGCGCCAGGCGGCCGTCCTCGTGGTACACGGGGACGAGGCTGCGCTCGAACCGACCCTCGGCGATCGCCCGGGCGGCACGCACCTGCGACTCGACCGCGAGCTCGTCGAGCGCCTGGCGGGAGATGCCCTCGAGCGTGGCGATCGCGTCGGCTGCCACACCCTGGTGGGTCTGGGGGTGCTGGGCCCGCAGGCGAAGGTTCCCGGCGTCCATCAGCGCGCCGCGCACACCGAGCTGGATCTCGCCGAGCATCGGGTGGAGCGACATCATCTCGCAGCCACCGGCGATGACGACGTCCTCGTACCCGGCCGCGATCGCGGCAGCCGCCATGTTCGTGGTGGTGATGCCGGAGCCGCAGAAGCGGTCGATCGTCACGCCCGACGCCTTGATGTCGTACCCGGCGTCGAGGGCGGCCATGCGCGCCAGGTCGCCGCCCTGCGGGCCCACCTGCATGCTCGTGCCGAAGATGATGTCGTCCACCGCAGCGGTGTCGAGCTCGTTGCGGTCACGGAGCGCGGCGAGCACGGTCGCGCCGAGCTGCTGGGGGTGGATGTCGGCGAGGGCGCCCTTGCCCTGCTTGCCGATGCCGCGCGGGGTGCGGCAGGCGTCGATGATCCAGGCCTCGGACATGTGGGGACCTTCCTACGGATTCCGGTGGGACAGCGTGACCCTACACAGCACGGACCGGCGTCGGCCGTGGGCACGACGACTCGGCGCGCAGCCGCTGCCGGAGCGCCCAGCCGGTGAGCCCGAGGCCGACCACGGCGAGGAACGGCTGCACGGGCGCGAAGAACCGCACCGCACCGGTGGTGCCGAGCGCGAGCAGCACGATCTTGTTGCACACCGGGCATCCGATCGCGAGATAGGCGAGCAACCCGCCGACCCCACCGACGCGGGTCGGTCGGCGCTCGAGCGCCGACGGCGCGGCCACGTAGGTGCCGACGAGCAGCCCACCGAGCACGGCGGTCGCAACGAGCACCGGGGTCGACCACGCGGTCGGAGCGATCGCCCGACCGAACACCGGGTTGTCGATCACCGCCGTGGGCACGCCGAGCACGAGGGCCACCACCGGCATGGCCACCAGCGCGGCGGCCCACCGTCGGGCAGGCCAGGAACGCAGGACCCCGAAGCTCGTCACGACGTCGAGGCTACGACTCGAGCGGTGTCGACCAGGTGCGCCCGTACCCCTCGGCGAGCGCCGCACGGCCGCCTTCGCCGAGCCCGAGCGGGGCGAACGTGTCGACCATGACGGCGAGCTCGTCGACCGCTTCCACGCCGATCGAACGCTCGTACGCGCCAGGGTGCGGCCCGTGGGTGTGGCCACCCGGGTGGAGGCTCACCGACCCCTGCCCGATTCCCGAACCGCGCCGGGCCGCGTCGTTCCCGCCGGCGTAGAAGATCACCTCATCGGAATCGACGTTGGCGTGGTAGTAGGGCGCCGGGATCGCGAGGGGGGTGGTAGTCGACCTTGCGGGGCACGAAGTTGCACACGACGAACCGGTCCGACTCGAACACCTGGTGCGAGGGCGGTGGCTGGTGGACCCGACCGGTGATCGGCTCGTAGTCGTGGATCGAGAACGCGTACGGGTACCGGCAACCGTCCCAGCCGACCACGTCGAAGAGGTGGTGGGCGAAGGTGTACACGGTGCCCGAGATCCCGCCGGGGCCGCCCCCGCGGTGCTTGATGTGCACGTCGGTCGGCCCGTCGTCGACGAGCCGGGGTGCGCTCGGCGGCCGGAGGTCGCGTTCGCAGTACGGGGCGTGTTCGAGGAACTGTCCCGTCGGTGAGAGGAGCCGCTTCGGCGGGCGGATGCGGGCCCCGGCCTCGATCACGTAGAGGCGCAACTGCACGGCGCCGGTGGGCACGACGGTGTGATCGACGCCGCGGGGGTGACGTAGTCACCGTGGTCGACAGCGAGGTCACCGAAGGCGGTCTCGACGGTCGCGGCACCCGCTTCGACGAAGAGGCACTCGTCACCGATCGCGTTGCGGTAGAGCGGGCTCGGAACGGTGGCGACCACGTAGGCCAACCGGATGTCGCTGTTGCCGAGCAGCAGCCGTCGGCCGTTCACCGCGTCGACCGCGGCGCCCTCGGCGAAGAGGCGGTGGGTGGCGACGTGGCGCGGGAGGAACGGGTCGTTGGGCTGCAGCGTCTGATCGGGGAGCGCCCACGGCCGGACGTCGAGGACCTGCGCCGGCTGGTTGCGGTGGTAGAGCAGGCTCGAATCGGCGGAGAACCCATCCGATCCCGTCAGCTCCTCGAAGAGCAGGGCGCCATCCGCCGTGCGGTGCTGGGTGTGCCGCTTCGGGGGCACGTGGCCGGCGGATCGGTAGAAGGGCATGGCCCGGGTCCTCTCACCAGGTGTAGGCGGGGGCGACCGGGACGTTGCGGGCGAGGCGCGCCACGGCGAGATCGGTCGTCGCACCGATCGTCGACGATCCGACGACGAGCACGCGGTCGTCGGCGGTGACGTCGATGTCCTCGGGCGTCAGCTGTTGCGCGTCGAGGTACACGAGCCCGCCCGGGGCGAAGGACTCATCGGGCACACCGCCGTCGGTGAGGGCGAGAACGAACCCGCGAGTACTCTGCGCCGAGGTCGTGCGCCCGCTCAGGTACAGGCCCCGTCGGTGCCGCGGGCGACGCCCGTCGCGACGCTGAACGCGTCCGGCCCGCCGAGCTCCAGGTGGACCACGCCGGCCGTCCCGAAGGTCGGGTCGATCGTGCTGTCCGGCAGCAGACGCACGGAGAACAGCCGACCGGAGCCCAACCCGACGCTGGAGTACCCGACCGCGACCGTCCGGCCGTCAGGATCGATGATGACGCCGTAGGTTCCTCCGGTGGTCGCTCCGGCGACCTGCACGTTGCGGTACCTGCAGATTCCCCACGAGGCAAAGAGGCCGCCGTCGACACCGACCTCGAAGGTCATGGCGGTGTCGGAGCCCAGGTACGACGATCCGACGGCGACGATCCGACCGTTCGGACGCATCGCGGTCGCCTCCGTCGTCTCTCCACCCTGGGGACTGTCGACCCGGATGCCGCCGGTGCCGAACGTGGGATCGAGTGCACCGTCGGACGTGAGACGGGCGACGAGGAACGAGAACCCGGAGGGAGCGGTCATCCCGCCGAAGGTGATCGTGTCACCGGCACCGATGGCGACGGTGCGGGCGAAGCCGTGGTCGTCGTTGCCGACCTGCACGAAGACGGCGCCCCCGGCGCCGAACCCCGGGTCGAGTGACCCGTCGGCCAGCAGTCGGACGACGAGCGACCGACTGGTGCCGGCAGCGGACGACTGACCGACGACCACGATCCGGCCGACCGAGTCGATCGCGATGTCGGGGCCCTTCTCGTCGGTACCGAGGTCGACGACGACCGAGCCGCCGGCGCCGAAGGACGGGTCCGGGGTGCCATCCCCGAGGAAACGGGAGACAAGCAGGTCCAAGGTGGCGCCGGTCGCCGTCGCCACAGCGAGGATGCGGCCGTCGGACTGCAGGGCGATCCCGCAACGCGTCGACTGGGTGGAGTCGAACCCGGGAGGGCAGCCGTCGAAGCCGCCGAGGTCGACCGTGACGAGGCCGTCACCCCCACCGAAGGTCGGATCCGCTGCGTACGGCACGGTCGGGGCGATCGCATCGGCGGTCACCCCCGATGCGGCGACGTTGGTTGCAAGCAGTGTCGCGACGAGGACCGATCGGGAGCGGGGCCGCATTGGCGAACCCTGTCGGCGAACCTTCCGGTCCGCCCGGCGCGGTTCTCTCAGGCGTCGTACAGTCCTCTTCGTGCACGGGGGGCGGGCACTCGTCGTCGGGGGTGGGATCGGCGGGCTGACCGCGGCGGCGACGCTGCGGGCGGTCGGTTGGGACGTCACCGTCCTCGAACAGGCGCGGGCGCTCGCCCAGGTCGGAGCGGGCATCCAGGTCGCATCCAACGCCGCCCGGGTCTTCGCCGGGCTCGGGCTCGCCGACGCGCTCGCCGTACGGGCCGTCGAACCGACCGGGATCGACGTGCGGTCGGCGCGGACCGGCCGCCTGCTCCACCACACGCCGCTCGGCGACTTCGCCCGCACCACCTACGGGGCGCCGTACTTCCACCTGCACCGCGCCGACCTCCTCGACGTGCTCGTCGGCGCCGTGCCTGCGGAGGCGATCCGCCTCCGGACCGTCGTCACCGCCGTGCAGGACCGGGGCGACGCGGTCACGGTCACCCTCGACGACGGCACGACCCTCGACGCCGACGTGGTCGTCGCGGCGGACGGCATCCACTCGCCGAGCCGCGCGCTCCTGCACGGCCCGGCGAGATCACAGTTCTCCGGAATGGTGTGCTGGCGAGGACTCATCCCGGCCGAACGGGTCGCACACCTCGCCCTCGCCCGGATCTGCCACGTCTGGTACGGACCCGACGCGTCGGTCGTCGCCTACTGGGTACGCGGCGGCGAGCTGTTCAACGTGGTCGGCATCGTGCAGGGAGGAGCGGAGGCCGTCGAGAGCTGGTCGGCCCGCGGTGACCGTGACCGCCTCCTCGCGGACTTCGCCGGGTTCGAGCCGACCGTGCGCGGGTTCATGGCCGAGATCGACGACCCGTTCCTGTGGGCGATCCACGACCGTGACCCGCTGCCGTGGTGGACGCGTGGTCGGGTCACGTTGCTCGGCGACGCCGCGCACCCGATGCTCCCCTACATGGCGCAGGGCGCCTGTCAGGCGATCGAGGACGCAGCAGTGCTCGCGCGCTGTCTCGAGCCCGTCGACCCGTCACGCACCGACGAGGTGACGGCGGCGCTGCAGCGGTACGAGGCGATCCGTCGGCCGCGCACCACCGAGGTGCAGCAGCAGTCACGTGCCGGGGCGACCGTGTTCCACCTGAAGGACTGGCGGTCGGTGTGGCGCCGGAACCAGCAGCTCCGCACGGCGATGCGCGCCGACCCGGCGGTGAGTGCCCGCACCTGGTTGTACGGCTACGACGCCGACCGGGCGGTCGATGAGCACGACGACGGCGCGATCGCTGCGGCGGCTGCGACGACGGTGTCGACGAGTGGTGCGGCCGCCGTGGCCGACCACTGGTCGCGTCCCGTCAGCGGGCGGTGAGCGCTGCCCGCGTGCGTCGCCGGGCCGCCGGGTCGTGGTCGAACTCGACGGCGACGAGATCGGTCGCGCCGGCCGCAGTGATCCGGTCGAGCGCGGCGCGGACCGCGTCCTCGTCGCCGATGATTGCCGCGTCCTCCGGTCGCTCCCAGCCCTCGCGGTCGAGCATCGCCCGGTAGGAGGGCATCCGCCCGTACACGGCGAAGGTGCGCGCCGCGAGCGCCCGCCCGGCCGCCTCGTCGTCGGTGACGAGGACGGGGACGCCGACGATCACCCGTGGTGTGGGTCGACAGGCGGCACCGGCCGCCGCAGTGATGGTCGGCACGGTGAGGTCGGCGAGCGTCGCCGGTCCGGTCATCCAGGTGAAGGTGCCGGCGGCGCGTCGTCCGGCCAGCTCCAACATGCGTGGGCCGAGCGCTGCGACGACGACCGGCACCGGCACCGGGTCGGGGTGCAGCAGGCGCGTGTGTGCCGTCCACTGCTCGCCGTCGACGTGCACGGTCGAACCGTCGAGCAGGCCGCCGAGGATCTCGAGGTACTCCTCGGTGTTCCGCACCGGTCGATCGAATCGGTACCCGAAGGTCCGTTCGATCACCGGCTTGTGGGACGGTCCGATCCCGAGCGTGAACCGGCCGGATGTCGCAGCACCGACCGACACGGCGGCCCCGGCGAGATCGGCGGGGTGTCGCGTGTACGTGCGGACGACCGCGGTGCCGAGCTCGATCCGTTCGGTGCGGGCGCCGGCGAGCGCGAGCGCGACGAGCGGGTCGTGGCCGGAGATCCAGGGCAACCAGTACCCGGCGAAGCCGTCGACCTCGGCCTCGGCGGCCCCACGGACGAGGTCGTCGAGCGCGGTCGGTCCGGTGACGTCGCCGGCGAAGACGCCGATGCGCAACGCCCCGGCGGTGATGTGGTCGCTCAACCCTTCAGCATCTTCATGAACATGCCGTTGTCGAAGTAATCGCGCCAGAACGTGATCCGGCCGTCATGCACCTCGAACACCCCGGCGACGGGCAGGGCGATCTCCTTGCCCTTCATCGTGAACCGGTCGATGCGCTCGTTCATCACCATGTCGCCCGACGCGGTCTGCCGGACGATCTCGAACGCGACCGGTCCGTCACCGCCCACCATCGGGGTCAGGAAGTCGCGCATGGCGGACGCACCGCGCATGTCGCCGATCGGCACGTTGTCGTAGTACAGGTCGTCGGCTACGAGCGCCACGGCGGCGTCGAGATCCTTGCGGCCGATGGCGGCGATGAACTCGTTGACGGTTTCCTCAGGAGTGCGCACGACGCTATCGATACCACGTCGGCGCCCGTCGCGCCCGACCAGCTCCAGCGCGCGTACTCTCCACCACAGTGACCCGTGCGCCCGCCGCCCGGGCCGAACCCGACGACGCGCGCACGCTGTTCTACCTGGGGCAGACCCGCCAGGCGCTCGGTGACCGTGCCGGTGCGCTCGCGGCGTTCCGTCGCCGGGTGGAGCTCGGCGGATGGGACGAGGAGGTGTTCTGGTCGCTCTACCAGATCGGCCGGACCCTCGAATCGGCGGGGGAGTGGGTGCACGCAGCGCAGGCCTACCTCTCGGCCTGGGACCATCGTCCACACCGTGCGGAGCCCTTGTTCCGGCTCGCGGCCGGCTACCGGGCCCACGCCCACCACCACGTCGCCCTGCTCTACGCGGAACGGGCGGAGGCGATCGGCCGACCGCAGGGCGACCGCCTCTTCGTGGAGGACTGGGTCTACGAGTGGGGGATCGACGCCGAACGATCGATCTCGACCTGGTGGGTCGGACGCGTCGAGGAGTCCCGTCGGCTCGTCGACGCGCTGCTCGCCCGTCACGACCTCGACGACGCCTACCGCACCGCCCTCGAGTCGAACCTCGAGTTGTTGCAGCGCGGCGCGCGTCCGCCGGGGGACTGAGCGTCCGGGTCGTTCAGATCTCCACCGTCGTTCCGACCTCGAACACGCGGTCCGCCGGTAGGTGGAAGAACCGCCCAGCGCTCGCCGCGGTCCTGGTCTGCAGAACGAACAGCCGCTCCCGCCAGGGGGACATGTTCGGCTTCGGTGCGGCGACGATCGACTCGCGGCCGAGGAAGTAGGTGATCGATTCCAGATCGAGTCCGGCGAGGTCGCCGGGAAGTGTCCGCAAGGCCTCCGGAACGTTCGGCTCGTCCCGGTACCCGAATCGCAGCACCACCTCCCAGAGACCCTCCCCGAGCGGGTTGACGGTGCACCGGTCCGGGCCAAGGACGTGGGAGACCGGCTCGGTGATGATGGAGAGGAGCAGCACCCGCTCGTGCAGCACGCGGTTGTGGGTCACGTTCACGAGCAGTGCCGGTGGCGCCGACCCGCGTTCCTTGAACAGGAACACGGCCGTTCCGTGCACCCGGTGGACCTCGTCGGTGTCGAGGTCGGCGAGGAAGGTCCCGATGGGGGTCTCCCCACGGTGGATCGACTGCGCGAGGATCCGCCGTCCCGTGTTCCACGTCGTCATGAGCACGAACTGGCCGATACCGATGACGAGCGCGACCCAACCACCCTTGGGGATCTTGACGAGCTGCGAGCCGACGAACGCGAGGTCGATGCCGAGCAACGGCAGGCCGAACAGCAGGGTGACCCACCGGGGCCAGCGCCACCGGTGCATCGCCACACCCATCAGCAGCGTGGTGGTGATCGTCATGCTGATCGTGACGGCGACGCCGTAGGCGGCGGCGAGGTTCGACGACGAGCGGAACCCGAGCACCAGACCGATGCAGGACAGCATCAGCAGCCAGTTCACGATCGGCACGTACACCTGACCCATCTGGCTCTCGGAGGTGTGCTGCACCTTCACCCGGGGCAGGAAGTCCGACTGCATCGCCTGCGTCGTGAGCGAGAACGCCCCGGAGATCAGGGCCTGCGACGCGACCACCGTCGCGGTGGTGGCGAGCAGGACGAGCGGCCAGATCGCCCAGTCCGGGGCGAGCAGGAAGAACGGTTGCCGGATCGCCTCCGGGTCGGCGAGCAGGAGGGCGCCCTGGCCGAAGTAGTTGAGGACGAGCGCCGGCAGCACGAGCGTGAACCAACTGATCCGGATCGGTCGACGACCGAAGTGGCCCATGTCCGCGTAGAGCGCCTCGCCGCCCGTAACCACGAGGAAGATCGACCCGAGTGACCAGAAGCCGTGCCACCCGTACTCGCCGAAGAACCGGATTGCGTAGATCGGGTTCACCGCGGCGAGCACGTCGGGGGTCCGCAGCACCTGGTTCACGCCGAGCATGGCGAGCGTGAAGAACCAGACCAGCATGATCGGCCCGAAGACCCGGGCGATCCCGGCGGTCCCCCGGCGTTGCAGCAGGAACAGCCCGACGAGAATGGTGAGCGCGATCGGGATGATCAGGTTCTCCGTCGATGACGTGGCGACGTTCAGCCCCTCGACGGCGGCGAGCACGGAGATCGCCGGGGTGATCATGCCGTCGCCGTAGAGCATCGCGGTGCCGAAGATCCCCGCGGCGAGGAAGACCACCATGGTCCGGCCGCCCTGGCCCGACGGGAGCAGCGAACGCAGCGCCATGATGCCGCCCTCGCCCTTCTGGTCGGCCCGCATGAGCACCAGCAGGTACTTGATCGTGATGATGAGGATCAGTGCCCAGAACGCGAGCGAGCACCCGCCGAGCACCCCGTCCCGGGTCACCTCGAGCTCGTGGCCCTCGAAGGTCTCCCGGAACGCGTAGAGGGGGCTCGTGCCGATGTCGCCGTAGACGATGCCGAGCGCACCGATGCTGAGTCCGGCGAGGCCGAGCGCTCCGCCACGCCCGTGGACGGGCTCGGTTCCGGTGGGGTCCTCGACGTGCGCGGTCATGCGGGGACCGAGCGTATCGCCGCGGGGCGTTGCGGCCAGGGTCCGGCTCAGCCGGCGGAACGGACCGCTTCGACCCGGGCGTTCCACTCCCGGAACAGCTCGGGCGTGTAGGCGGCCTCCGGGTCGGCGCGGACGAGCTCGTCGATGATGTGCGCGTCCTCGCCGACGAGGATCCGCCAGCGGTCGGCGCGCACGCCGTCGAGGATGATGGTCGCGGCGTCCGCAGCGGTCGTGAGCGCCGTGTCCCGGAACCGTTCGCCGCGACGTTCCATCCGGGCGAGCATCTCCTCGGGGCTGAGACGATCGGGGTCGAGTCCGGCGCCGATGTAGCGGGCCCGCAGCTTCTCGGGGTCGTCGAGGCCGAGCAGCTTGTCGGAGTTCGTCGAGATCGCCGTGCCGATGTGACCGGGCATGACGACTGAGGCGTGGACGTGGGGGGCGTTGACGGCGAAGTCGGTGATGAGCGCCTCGGTGAAGCCCTTCACGGCGAACTTCGCGGCGCTGTACGGCGAGTGCGGGATGGTCGGGCCGACCGACGCCCAGAACCCGTTCACGGAGCTCGTGTTCACGACGTGCGCCACGTCGGCCCGCAGCAGCTGCGGCAGGAACGTGATGGTCGAGTAGTAGACCCCGTACCAGCACACGTCGAAGACCCGTTCCCACTGGGAGCGCTCGCCGTTCACGATCGACACCGACCCGCCGATGCCGGCGTTGTTGAACAGCAGGTGCACCGCCGGCCGCCACGCCCCGACTGCGGCGGCGAAGGACCGCACGTCGTCCTCGGAGGACACGTCGGCACGGTGCACGAGCACCTCGCCGGGGTTGCCCTCCGACCGGCACAGGTCACGGGTCTCCTCGGCGTTGGCGACGAGCACGTCGCAGGTCGCGACGTCGCACCCGTCTGCGGTGAGCTGGCGGACGAGCTCGCGCCCCATGCCCGTCCCGCCGCCGGTCACCACGGCGACACGGCCTGCGAAGCCTGCTGCGAACCGTTCCGTCATCGTCATCCCCCCGATCACCCCGGCCGGGCCGGGCGTTCCGCATTCTGCCCGGCCAACTACGTTGCTGTCGTGCGGATCGTGTCGTTGCTGCCGTCGGCCACCGAGATCGTGTGCGCGCTCGGACGCGGCGACGACCTCGTGGGGGTGACCTTCGAGTGCGACCACCCGGCCGGGGTGCGCGACGGCCGGGTGATCGTCGTCGGCGGGCTCGCCACGGAGGGGCTCGACGCTGCGGCGATCGACGAGCTCGTGCGGGAACGGGTCGCTGCGGGGGAGGACCTCTACGTGCTCGACCGGGACCGGTTCCGGACGCTCGACCCGACGGTCGTGCTCACCCAGGACCTGTGCCGGGTGTGCGCGCTGCCGGGTGCGGAGGTGTCCGATGCGCTGGCGGAGCTCGGCTGCACGGCCGCGGTGGTCACCCTCGACCCGCACACGCTGCACGACGTGCTCGACGGCGTCCTCGCCGTCGGTCGGGCGATCGACGCCGAGGCCGAGGCCGCGGCGCTCGTCGAGGTTGCGCAGCAGCGGCTCGCCGCCGTGGCCCGGGCGGTCGCCGGTCGGGCGCAGCCCACGGTGCTGGTGCTCGAGTGGCCGGACCCGCCCTTCGTTGCCGGGCACTGGGTTCCCGAGCTCGTCGAACGCGCCGGAGGCGCCCCCGTGCTGTGCCGACCCGGAGACCGGTCGGTCCCCACGACCTGGGAGGAGGTCGCCGGCAGCGGCGCGGAGGTCGTGCTCGTCGCCTCGTGCGGGTTCGACGTCGAGGGTTCGGCGGCGCACGCGCGTGACCTCCTCGACCGGCTGCCTGTCGGCGCAGCGGTGTGGGCACTCGACGCGAACGGGGTCGTGGTGCGACCCGGACCTCGTCTCGTCGACGGGGTCGAGGTGCTCGCCGCGCTCCTGCACGGGGTCGGGGTGCCCGACCCGGCGACGGCGGTGCGGATCCGGTGAGCTCGGCGACCGTATGGACCCGCGCCTACCGGGCCGGTGCGGTCGTGGCGGAGGGCTTCGCGGTCGGCGCGGTCGCTGAGCACCTCGCCGTCGACGGCACGGTGGTGTGGGTGGATCTGTGTGCGCCCGCCGACGGCGACCTCGATCTGCTCGCCGGGCTCCTCGGGCTGCACCCCCTCGCCGTGGAGGACGCACTCGGCCCGCACCAGCGGCCGAAGATCGACCGGTACCCGGAGCACCTGTTCCTCGCCTGCCATGCCGTGCAGGTCGACGTCGCCGTCGGGCGCCTGCACCTCACCGAGGTCGACGCGTTCGTCGGGCGCCGCTGGCTGGTCACGGTCCGCAAGGACGACCGGTTCGACCTCGCACCCGTGCTCGAGCGGCTCGATCGTGCGCCCGAACTGTCCCACGGCGGCATCGGGTTCCTGTTGCACGGGGTGCTCGACGCGGCCGTCGACACCCATTTCGACGCCGTGGTCGCGTTCGACGCCTACTACGACGACGTCAGCGACGGGCTCTTCGCCGACGAGCCCCTCAATCCGACCGAACAGCGCCACTGGTTCCACATGCGTCGCTCGCTCGTCCAACTGCACCGCGTCGTCGCCCCGCTGCGCGAGGTCGTCAGCAGCCTGGTCCGCGGTGAGCACCACGGGATCGACGACGCGCTCATCCCGTACTTCGGCGACCTCTACGACCACGTGCTGCGGGTCTCGGAGTCGATCGACTCGCTCCGAGACCTCGCCACGTCCATCGTGGAGGCCAACCTCAGCCTGCGGGACTACCGCCAGAACCTGGTGATGAAGAAGATCACGAGCTGGGCCGGCATCCTCGCCGTGCCCACCCTCGTGACAGGATTCTACGGGATGAACGTGCCGTTCCCCGGGCAGGGGACGGTCGCCGGGGCCGTGACCGCGACGGTGTTCATGCTCGTGCCTTCGGCCGTGCTGTTCCTCGTGTTCCGCCGCCGCGAGTGGCTCTGACCTTCGCCGACCCGCGGGTGCGCGTCGCGCCGTCGGGGTCGCGGCGGGCGAACAGCAGCGGTGCCCGTCCGCGACCGTGGTGGTCGGGGACCGTTCCGAGGCGGGTGAGGCGACGGTCCGCCTCGAGCTCGGCGAGCGCCTTGCGCACGGTGACGGGGCTGCCGCCGAGCTCGGCCTCGATGTCGGCGAGGGTGAAGGGCTGTGTGCGACCGAGGACCCACGCGGCGATCTGCCCGGTGGTCACCTTGGAGCGTCCGCCACCGGTGCGTCCGGCTCGGCGCGACGCCGGCACCAGGCTGGCCTCGACGAGCACGTCGCGCGGCACGCCGAGCTCGAGGAAGGCGGTCGGGGCGATCCCCTCGGCTTCGGCCCACGTGCGGGCGTGGCGGACGAACCCCTGGCGGAGTGTGCTGCCGTCGACGGTGCGCGCCCGTTCGAGCGCGGTGAGGACGCGCAGGCGTTCGAGGGGGTCGGTGGTCCGGGAGACCTCGGCTTCGAGTTTGCGGACGAGGGTCTGGTCGACGGAGGCGGAGGGATCCGCGAGGTGCTGGAGATAGAGGCGCACGGCGTGCTCGTCGTTCATGACGTATGTGTACTACGCGACATGCCCACGTAGACATTCACGATTCGCCGATATCCATCAGCTATCGGACGGTGGTCAGATCAGCCCCGTTGCGAGCGCCGACAGCGTGATCACGCCGATCCCGATGCGGTACCACCCGAATGGCGCGAGCCCCTTTCGGGTCAGTAACCCGAGGAAGAGTCGCACGGTGACGACCGCAGACACGAATGCGACCGCCACCCCGATCGCCGGAGCGAGGACGCCGACGTCGCCGAGCAGGGTCGCCCGCGCCGAGAACGCCTCGGCCGCTGCGGCCGCACCGAGCGTCAGCGCGCCGAGGAGGAAACTGAACTCGACCGCCGCCCGCACGCCCAGACCGACGGCGAGCGCCGCAAGGATCGTCACGAGGCTCCGGCTCACGCCCGGCCACAGCGCGAGGCACTGCGCGACCCCGACGAGTGCCGCCTGGCGCACCGCGAGCGCCTCGAGCCCGGTCCCGTCGACGTCGCGGGGCCGCCGCCGCTCCGCGACGAGCATGGCGACCCCGCCGACGATCCAGGCCACCGCGACCGGTCCGACGTCGAACAGGCGCTCCTTGATCGTCGAACCGGCCGCCAGACCGATCACCGCGGCCGGGAGGAACGCCGCGAGGAGACAGGTCGCCAGTCGGCGGCCGGCGGGATCACGACCGACGACGCCGCGCACCATCGAGCGGATCCGGTCGTGGTACAGCCCCACCACGGCGGCGATCGCACCGACCTGGACGATGATCTCGAAGGACGTGATGCCGTCGCCCTCGAGACCGAGCAGGCGCGAGGTGAGCAGCAGGTGACCCGTCGAGGAGACCGGGAGGAACTCCGTCACCCCTTCGACGAGGCCGAGGACCGCCGCCTCGACGATCGACAGCGCGGTCACGCGTCGACCGGTTCGGCGCTCGGTCGCACCCGGTCGAACCGGCGCAGGCGGAGACTGTTCGTGACCACGAACACGCTGGAGAACGCCATCGCGAGTCCGGCGATCATCGGGTTCAGCCAGCCGGACGCAGCGATGGGCAGTGCGGCGACGTTGTAGGCGAACGCCCAGAACAGGTTGCCCGTGATCGTCCGCAGGGTGCGCCGGCAGAGGCGGACCGCGTCGACCGCGTCGCCGAGGTCGGCCCGCACGAGGGTGAGATCCGACGCCTCCATCGCCACATCGGTCCCACCGCCCATCGCGATCCCGAGGTCCGCTCGGGCGAGTGCTGCGGCGTCGTTCACGCCGTCGCCGACCATGGCGACGACCCGGCCCGACGCCTGCAACGCCTCGATGTGGGCGAGCTTGTCGGCCGGGAGCATCCCGGCGACCACGTCGCCCTGCTCGATCCCCACCGACGCGGCGACGTGGTGGGCGGCCGGAGCGGCGTCGCCCGTGAGCAGGATCGGGTGCAGTCCGAGCGCCCGGAGCCCGGCGATCGCCTGCCGGCTCGAAGGGCGCACGCGATCGGCGACGACGAGGACGGCCCGCGGAGCGTCGTCCCACGATGCGACCACCACCGTTCGACCGGCGGCCGCGGCCGCGCTGCACGCCTCGGCGAGCGCGGGCGGGAGCGTGGCGTGCCCGGTCGGTCGCCCGATCGTGACGAGCGTCCCCTCGACGACGCCCTCCACCCCGACACCGGCCGTGGCGACGAAGCCGTCCACCGGGGCGAGCGGGCCTGCCGCCGCAGCGGCCTCGACGATCGCCCGGGCGATGGGGTGCTCCGACGCCGCTTCGAGCGAGCCGGCCCGTCGGAGCGCCGTGGCGACATCGACGCCGTCGGCGGGCACGACCTCCACGAGGTGCATCCGCCCGGTCGTCACGGTGCCCGTCTTGTCGAGCACGATCGTGTCCACCCGACGGGTCGATTCGAGCACCTCCGGACCACGGATGAGGATGCCGAGCTGCGCCCCGCGGCCGGTGCCGACGAGCAGCGCGGTCGGGGTGGCGAGACCCAGCGCGCACGGGCAGGCGATGATCAGCACGGCAACGGCGGCGGTCCCCGCGAAGGTCGGATCACCGGTGTTGGACAGCCAGAACCCGAACGTCGCCGCAGCGAGCAGCAGCACGACGGGCACGAACACCGCGGCGATCCGGTCGGCGAGCCGTTGCACCGGTGCACGGCCCGTCTGTGCGGCCTCGACGAGACGGGTGACCCGAGCGAGCTGCGTGTCGCCGCCGACGCGGGTGGCCTCGACGACGAGCCTGCCGCCGGTCGCGACCGTCCCCCCGACGACCCGGTCGCCGGCCGTCACCTCGACCGGCACGCTCTCGCCCGTCATCATCGACACGTCGACGGCGGCCGCGCCCTCGACCACCCGCCCGTCGGTCGCGACCCGTTCGCCGGGCCGGACCACGAACCGGTCGCCGACGGCGAGCCGTTCGATCGGGACCGACCGCTCGACACCGTCGGGGCCGACGACGGTCGCCTCGCGTGCGCCGAGTTCGGCGAGCGCCCGTACGGCCGCTCCCGCACGACGGCGGGCCCGCAGTTCGGCCGTGCGGCCGAGCAGCAGGAACAGCGTGACCGCGGTCGCTACCTCGAGGTAGAGGTGATCCTCGGCGCCGGGTTCGACGACGAGGTGGAATCCCATGCGCATGCCCGGCATTCCGGCGTCGCCGAGGAACAACGCCCGCAGCGACCAGCCGAATGCGGCGAGCACGCCGACCGACACGAGCGTGTCCATCGTCGCGGCGCCCTGGCGCAGGTTCTTCCACGCCGCGCGGTGGAACGGGTACGCCCCCCAGGTGGCCACCGGTGCGGCGAGTGTTAGAGCCAGCCACTGCCAGTTGTCGAACTGCAGCGGTGGGACCATCGACAGCAGCACCACCGGCAGCGTGAGCGCGGCGGTGCCGATCAGGCGTCGACGTGCCGCCGCCTCGGCGAGATCGGCAGGATCGGGCCTGGACGCCGCCGACCGCCGTTCGTCGGCCGTCGTCGGCAGCGTCGCCTCGTACCCGAGGGACCGGACGGTGTCGAGGAGGCGGTCCGCATCGACGAGCGCCGGGTCGAAGTCGATGGCGGCGCGCTCGGTGGCGTAGTTCACGTGTGCCGTGACGCCTTCGACGCGGTTGAGCTTCTTCTCGATGCGCGCCGCGCACGCCGTGCAGGTCATGCCGTCGATGAGGACGTCGACGTGCTCCGGGGCGGGTGCCCGGTCGGCGGTGGGCGCACGGCCGTTCACGACGAGCCGCCGTGCGTCGCCGGGTCGTGGGACTCCGTCGTGGCGTGACCGCCGCTCCCGTTCGTGCGCAGTGGTTCGACGGCACCACCGAGGAGACCGCCGAGGAGGGCGGCCACGACGAGCGCGAGGGCGAACGACCCGAGGCGGAGCGGGGTGGACCAGCTCAACGGGCGACCTCGAAGCCGGCGTCGTCGACCGCCTCGTCGACCGCGGCCGGATCGAGGTCGGTGCCCCGCACCACGACGACCTTCGACTCGAGGTCGACGGCGATGTCGGCCACCCCGGGCAGCGCGGCGATGCCGTCGTGCACGGCCTGCACGCAGTGACCGCACGTCATCCCGGGAACGGTGAAGCGGAGCTCGTCCATATACCGAGGATACGCCCGCGGTCGGGTCGCCGAACCCGCAGGTCGGCATCGGCGAGGTACCGTCCGACGATGCCCGTTCGTGCCGCCCGCAGATCGACCCCCGCCGAGGCCGTCGCCGCCATCCCGGACGGGGTGCGCTGTTTCGTGAACGCGACGAGCGGGACGCCCTTCGGCCTGCTCGACGAGCTCGCCGCGCAGGCCCACCGGTTCCGTTCCCTCGAGCTCGTCGCCGGGTACCTGCTGCGCGCCCCGGCACCGTTCGCGCTCGCCGAGCCGGACGGACCGTTCCGGATCACGACCACCCAGGCCTCGGGCGCGACCCGTTCGCTCGCCCGGGCCGGGGTGCTGCGCATCGTGCCGGCCAAGTACTCCGACTACGCGTGGCTGTTCAGCCCGCCGTCACCGCTCGCGTGCGACGTGGCGCTCGTGCAGGTGAGCGCGCCCGGGCCGGAGGGGCGGGTGAGTCTCGGGGCGACGGTCGGCGCGGCCGTCGAGGTGGTGCGCACCGCGTCGCTCGTGATCGGGCAGGTGAACCCGCAGATGCCCTACACCTTCGGTGAAGGTGAGCTCCCGCTCGACGCGTTCGACCATCTCGTCGAGATCGACGAACCGCTCGCCGAGCTGCCGTCGGCCACCGCCGACGAGGTGACCCGACGCGTCGCCGAGCATGCGGCGGCACTCGTCCCCGACGGGGCGACGATCCAGTTCGGGATCGGTGCCCTCCCCGAGGCGATCCTCGGTCTCCTCGCGGAGCGGCGCGGCCTCCGTGTGCACTCGGGGATGATCGCCGGTTCGTGCGCCGAGCTCGTCGCCCGGGGTGCGATCGAGGGCGACCTCGTCGCCGCCGAGGTCATTGGCGACCGCGCCCTCCTCGACTGGGTGCACCGCAACCCGAGGGTGCGGCTGGTGCGAGCGTCGGTCTCCCACGGGATAGCCGGCCTGGCGGCCGTCGAGGGGCTCGTCGGGATCAACTCGACGGTGGAGGTCGCCCTCGACGGTTCGGCGAACTCCGAGATCGTCAACGGTGAGGTGATCTCCGGCCCGGGGGGAGCGCCCGACTACGCGTTCGGCGCGGCGCACGGCATCCTCGCCCTGCCGTCGACGGCGGCGGGTGGCACCGTGTCCCGCATCGTGCGACGGCTCGAACCGCCCGCCCGCACGACCATCCCCGGCTATCTCGTCGACCGGGTCGTCACCGAGCACGGCGTGGCCGCACTGCGGGGTCTTCCCCTGCGGGAACGCGCCGAGGTGCTCGCCGCGATTGCCGCACCGGCGTTCCGCGACGCGCTCCTCGCCGACTGATCTCGGTTCAGTCGACGGCGGCGATCGCCGGCACGCGCCGGTGCCAGTCGGTGCGGGCCTGGTAGGCGGCACCGGCGCGCAGGACGAGCGCGTCAGCGAAGGCGGGCCCGACGATCTGCAGCCCGACGGGCAGGCCGTCGACGAATCCCATCGGGACCGACAGCGCAGGCAGGCCGAGCGAGTTGAACGGTGGCGTGTAGAGCGAGCGGAGCCGCTCGTCACGGTCCATGCCCGGTGCGCCGAAGCGGGGAGCGGGGCGGCCGGTGGTCGGCATGATCACGAGGTCGACCTCGGCGAACAGCACCGCCATCGCCCGGCGACCGAGCTCCCGCACCCGCTGGAGCTGCACGTAGTCGCCGGCGCTCACGAGCGACCCCTGCGCGATGCCGAGCCGGGTGTCGAAGCCGTAGTCCGCCCACGCACGGGCGAGGTGCGGCCGGTGCCACGCGAACGCCTCGGCGTAGAGGCCGAGGAAGCACGCGTCGTGGAGCTCGTCCCAGAGCGGGAACTCGACGTCACCCACGGTCGCGCCCGCCGCGGCGAGTGCGGCGACCGCTGCGTCGAGCGACGTCGCCGTGCCCGGGTCGCAGAACCCGCCGTCGACCGTCGCCGCCCGGGCGACGCCGATCCGCAGACCGGCGACGCCGTCGTGCACGGTGGGTGCGCATCGGAACGTGCCGACGTCGACGGTCGTCGGATCGTCGTCCGTCGGCCCGACGAGTACGTCGAGCAGCAGCGCGCAGTCCTCCGCCGACCGGGCGAGCGGGCCGACGTGGTCGTAGGTGAACCCGAGCGGCACGACACCGGACTTCGGCACGAGCCCGAAGGTCTGCTTGTGCCCGCTCACCCCGCAGTACGCGGCCGGGATGCGGATCGACCCACCGGTGTCCGACCCGAGCCCCGCCGCGAACAGGCCGGCCGCGATGCCGCCGCCGGTGCCCGACGACGAACCACCGGTCCAACAGTCGGTGTCCCAGGGGTTCCGCGGCAACGGGAACGGCTTCGACCGATCGGGCGAGCCGATCGCGAACTCCATCGTCGAGGTCTTGCCGGTGAGCACGGCACCGGCGGCGCGGAGCCGTTCGACGACGGGTGCGTCGCGCCGTCCACCCCAGTCGGCGGGCAGCACGAGGCTCTGCGCGGTGGTCGGTCCCTCCCGCATCGAGATGATGTCCTTGACGCCGAGCGGGATGCCGTGCAGGGGCCCCCGGTCGATCCCCGCGGCGCGCTCCCGGTCGGCGGTCGCCGCGGCCTCGAGTGCGGTGTCGTCGTACCGGGCGAGGTACACGCCGAGACGCTCGTCGAGCGCGTCGGCGGCGCGGATCGTCGCCTCCGTGAGCGCCACCGAGGTCGTCGTGCCGGCGCGCAGCGCGTCGGCGAGCTCGGTGATGGTCGAGAACCGGTCGACGGAGCTCATCGCGCCCCGTCCTCCGGGGTCGGTGCGGGACGGAACGTCGCAACCGGTGCGACCTCCCCGGTGTCGAGCGCATAGGCCCGGTCCATCTGGGCACGCAGCGTCGGCAGCACGCGGGCGAGCAGCTCGAGCTCGCGGTCGGGAGGGATGATCCCCGCGCCGGCGAGGACGGTGCGCACCTGGGTGAGATCGTCGTGGTCGCTCACCCGCCGGACGCTATTCGACGCCGGGTCGGCCCGCTCGCCCGTCGTCGCTCGCCCCGTGCGGCGACGGTCTGACAGGCTGGCCGGGTGATCGACTTCAGCCTCACCCCGGAACTTCTCGACCTGTCGGCGCGGACGGCGGCGTTCGTCCGGGACCGGATCATCCCCCTCGAGGGGGACCCTCGCCAGCACGCCCACGGGCCGACGGAGGAGCTGCGGCTCGAGCTCGTCGAGCTCGCGCACGAGGCGGGTCTCGTCGCACCCCACGTCGGGCGGGAATGGGGCGGTCTCGGGCTCGACCACGTCGCGAAGGCAATCGTGTTCGAGGAGGCCGGCTACTCGCCGCTCGGTCCGCTCGCGCTGCACATCGGCGCACCCGACGAGGGCAACATGCACCTGCTGGAGCAGGTCGCCACCGAGGACCAGAAGGAGCAGTACCTCCGGCCGCTCGCCTCGGGGCGGACGCGGTCGATGTTCTGCATGACCGAACCGGACGGCGGCGCCGGGTCCGACCCGTCGATGCTCGCCACCCGGGCCGACGAGCAGGCCGACGGCAGCTACGTGATCAACGGCCGGAAGTGGCTCATCACCGGTGCGGACGGGGCGACGATCGCGATCATCATGGCGCGCACCTTCGACCGGTCCGGCACCGACCTCGGCGCGTCGATGTTCCTCACCTCCGCCGACACTCCCGGCATCGACATGATCGAGGTGCTCGATACCATGGACTCGAACATGACCGGCGGACACTCCGTCGTGGAGTTGCACGACGTGCGGGTCCGGGCCGACCAGGTGCTTGGCGAGATCGGCGGGGGCTTCCGCTACGCGCAGGTGCGCCTCGGCCCGGCCCGGCTCACCCACTGCATGCGTTGGCTCGGCGCGGCACGGCGCTGCCACGACATCGCCGTCGACTACGCCCGCACCCGTCACGCGTTCGGCAAGCCGATCGGCGAGCACGAAGGGGTCGGGTTCCAGCTCGCCGACAACCTCACCGACATGACCACGTCCCGCCTGTTGATCTGGCAGTGCGCGTGGGTGCTCGACCAGGGCAGCCAGGCGCGCGACGAGTCCTCGATGGCGAAGCTCTACGTGTCCGAGGCGCTCGGCCGGGTCGTCGACCGCTGCGTGCAGGTGCTCGGCGGGACGGGCATCACCGGCCGGACCGTCGTCCGTCGCACCTACGAGGACATCCGTGCGTTCCGCATCTACGACGGTCCGTCGGAGGTCCACCGCTGGGCGATCGCCCGGCGTGCGCTGCGCGGCTGAGCGGACGCTGCGACACTGGGGCGGCGAGCGCCCGTCGGGCGCCCGCCCGACGAGGAGGCACCGTGCCCGGGATCACGACCGACATCGGTCCGACCGAGGTGGGCTTCGACCCGGTGCGCTTGCGCCGGATCGACGACCTCCTGCAGGGATACGTCGACGGGGGTCTGCTCGCCGGCTGCCAGTTCGTGCTCGGGCGCGGTGACCACGTCGCGCACACCGTCGTGACGGGGAAGCGCGACCTCGAGTCGGGCGCGCCGTTCACCGACGACACGATCGTCCGGCTGTACTCGATGACGAAACCGGTTACGTCGGTCGCAGCGATGATGCTCTACGAGGAGGGGGCCTTCGAGCTGAAGGACCCGGTTGCGAAGTTCATCCCGTCGTTCGCGGACGTGCGCGTCTACCGGTCGGGCTCCTCCGCCGCCCCCACGCTCGAGCCGGCGACCGAACCGGTGCGGATCTGGCACCTGCTCACCCACACCGCCGGGCTCACCTACGGGTTCCACTACAACAACGCGGTGGACGCCATGTATCGGGCCGCCGGGTTCGAGTGGGGGACACCGAAGGGTGCCGATCTCGCCGAGTGCTGCGACCGGTGGGCGCAGCTGCCGTTGCTGTTCCAGCCCGGCTCGGAGTGGAACTACTCGGTGTGCACCGACGTGCTCGGCCGCGTCGTCGAGGTGGCGTCGGGCATGTCGCTCGACGCGTTCTTCGCCGAGCGGATCCTCGGTCCGCTCGGCATGGTCGACACGGCCTTCTCGGTGCCCGCCGGCGAGGCCGGCCGGCTCGCAGCCCTCTACAGCCCCGAGCCGGGAACTCGCCGCGCCCGCAGGAACGACGCCATGGGCGCGGCGGCCCTCACCCCGCCCGTGTGCCTCTCCGGCGGTGGTGGCCTCGTCGGCACGGCGCACGACTACCACCGGTTCGCCCGCATGCTCCTCGGCGGCGGGGAGCTCGACGGCGTCCGCCTGCTCGGGCCCCGCACCGTCGACTACATGACGACGAACCACCTCCCCGAAGGGCAGGACCTCACGGCGTTCGGCCGTCCGCTGTTCTCCGAGACGCAGTTCGACGGGGTCGGGTTCGGGCTCGGGTTCTCCGTCGTCGAGGACACCGCCGCGTACCGGGTGCTGTCCTCGCCGGGGACCTTCGCCTGGGGCGGTGCGGCGTCGACCGCGTTCTGGGTCGACCCCTACGAGGGCATCACGGCGGTGCTGCTCACCCAGCTCCTGCCCTCGAGCACGCACCCGATCCGCACCCAGCTCATGCAGCTCGTGCTCCAGGCGGTCGTCGACTGAGCGTCCGGCGGTCGCTCAGCCGACGCCGGGGTTGATCGGCGCGTCGCCGATGACCGACGCCGCAGCGAGCTCGTCGAGCTCGTCGGCGGTGCAGCCGAGCAACTCGGTGAGGACGGTTCGGGTGTGCTCGCCGAAGAGCGGTGCACGGGCACGCAACCCCCGGTCCTCCCCGACCCGGTGCCAGGCCGCGACCGGCTGTCGCCAGCCGTCGGGCATGTGCGGGTGCGGGAACGTCGACCAGTGGCCGCGGGCGGCGAGCTGGGGGTCGTCGTGAACGCTCACGGTGTCGTGCACCCGGCCGGCGGTCGCACCGGCGGCGCGCACCTCGGCCACGACGTCGGCGGCGGTGCGCTGGCGCGCCCATGCGGCGAGGACCTCGTCGAGCTCGTCGTGTCGCTGCTGTCGGGTGGCGAGGTCGAGGCCGGCGAGGTCGTCGCGGCCGACGAGGCGGGCGAGTGCCCGCCACTCGGCGTCGGTCCGTGCGGCGACCACGACCCACTGCTCCTCGGTGCCCGGCACGGGTGGGGTGGCGGTCCCCTCCCACCGGGTCAGGTCCTGGTCGGCGCAGCGGTAGCAGCCCTGCGGCGCAAGCCGAGGGTCGCGGTTCCCCCACTGCGGTTGGTCGGTGCCGTGCCGTGACGCGGCGACGAACGCCTCGCCGGCCATCGCGGCGCCGGTCTCGCGTTGCGCGAGGTCGATGACCGTGCCCGTTCCGGTCCGGCGGCGCTGCATCAGCCCGAGCACGACCGCTGCCGCCGCCATCTGCCCGCCGACCGGGTCGCCGTAGGACACCCCGCACTTGTAGGGGATACCGTCGTCGCCGTACCCGGTGAGCGATGTGAGGCCGGACATCATCTCGATGACCGGCCCGAACCCGACGAGCGAGCGGTCCTCGCCGGTCTTGCCGAACCCCGCCATCGACACGATGACGAGCTGTGGGTTCGCGGCGCGCAGCACGTCGTACCCGATCCCGAGGTTGTCGAGGACGTCGGCCCGGTAGTTCTCCACGAGCACGTCACAGTGGGCGAGCAGGCGGAGGAACACGTCGCGCCCGGCGTCCTGCGCGAGGTCGAGGGTGACCGACCGCTTCTGCCGGTTGTAGGTGTTGAAGTAGTAGCTCGCGTTCCACGGCTCGGAGTCGGCAGGGAACGGGATGAGCGTGCGGATGTTGTCCCACGCGGACGGGGACTCGATCTTCAGCACGTCGGCACCCATCTCGGCGAGGAGCTTCGTGGCGAAGGGGCCTGCCCACATCATGGACAGGTCGGCGACGCGCATGCCGTCGAGGGGGAGGCGGGTCATGCGACACCTCCCGGGGCCGGGGTCGACCAGTCGCGGTGGACGGCGTCGGTGTCCTCCCCGGGGCGGTGCACCCGGTCGGGAGCCGTCCAGCCGAGCCCGAGGAAGGGTCGGCCGGGTGTGGTGACGACCGTGCCGTCCGGGAGGGCGACCTCGTCGAAGAACCCGCGGGTACGCAACGCCGGGGCCTCGAGCAGTTCCGACGGTCGGCGCACGATCCCGAAGGGGATCTTGCGTTGCTGGCCGATCTGCAGCAGGTCGTCGCCGGTGTGGTCGACCATGAACCCGATCACCGACGCCGACAGCTCCTCCTCGTTGTCGGGTCGCTGCAGAGGGTCACGGAACCGAGGGTCGTCGAGCTCCGGGTCGCCGATCGCAGCGAACAAGGAGGGCACCTGGCGTTCGAGGCAGAACACGCCGGCGTGCCCGTCGGAGCAGGGGTACAGCGCCCAACAGGCCCGGTGCCAGTTCCCGAACCGAAGGGTCGGCGGCAGACCGTATGCGCCGCCCGGGCCGTAGAGCTCGAGCATGCCGGCGAGGCACTCCTGCACGGAGATGTCGACCCAGGCACCGGTGCCGTGGAGTTGCGCACCGAACAACGCGCTCAGCGCCGCGCCGAACGCGTTGAGCCCGCCGACGTGGAGGGCCTGCGACCCCCCGGTCACGAGCGGCGTGCGCTCGGGGTCGCCGGTGAGGGACATCATCCCGCTCGTCGCGAACACGGTGGCGTTCGTCGCCCCGGCGTCGCGATCCGGCCCGGACCGACCGAAGGGGCTGATCGTCACGACGACGAGCTCCTCGCGCTCCGCCCGGAGCTCCGCCGGGTCGAACGCGAGGTGTGCCGCAGTGGCCGGGTCGAGGTCCTCGACGATCACGTCGGCGACCCCGGCGAGCCGCCGCACCTCCGCGGCGTCCGCATCGATCCGCCGCTTCCCGCCGAGCAGGGCGGCCTCCTGGTCCTCGGTCATCCCGGGCGGCGCGTCGGCGTGCGCCGGCGGGTCCACGCGCACGACCTCTGCGCCGTAACCGGCCAGCAGGTGCGTCGCGAACGCCGCGGCGAGCCCGCCACCGAGCTCGAGCACCCGGATCCCATCGAGCGGCTGCGCGACCATCGTCCTCCCCGGTCCGGTCCCGAGCCCGGACCCTAGCGGGCGACGATCCGTCGGGTGCGGGAGGTCGCCGCGCCGGTATCGTCCGCGCCGTGGAACTCACCGAGGTCATGCGTACGACGTTCTCCTGCCGGGATTTCACCGATGAGCCGGTGCCCGACGCGGTCCTCCACCGGATCCTCGACGTGGCCCGGTTCGCACCGAGCGGCGGGAACCGGCAGGGCCAGCGGGTGATCGTGGTGAAGGACCCCTCGACCCGTCGGGAACTCGCCGAGCTGTGTCGGCCGACGATGGGCGTGTACCTCGCGCAGGTGCGGGCCGGTGAGTCGCCGTGGAACACGATCGTGCCGACCGGGGTCGACGTGGACGCGGCTGCCGCCGCCCCGTCGTCGTTCCCGCTCCTCGATTCCCTCGAGCACGTGCCGGCGTTGCTCGTCGTCGCCGTCGACCTGTCGGCCGTCGCGAGCTTCGACCGTCACCTCGACCGGATCGGGGTGATCTCGGGGGCGTCGGTGTACCCCTTCGTGTGGAACATCCTCCTCGCCGCCAGGAACGAGGGGTACGGCGGGGTGCTCACCACCTTCCTCGCCGCCCGCGAACCCGAGGCGCAGGAGCTCCTCGGCCTGCCGGCGCACGTCGCGATCGCGGCGATGGTCCCTATCGGACGCCCGGTGCGTCAGCTCACCCGGCTGCGACGCAACGCCGTGGAGGAGTTCGTGACCGTCGACCGGTTCGACGGCCTACCCCTGCGCGGCGACTGAGCGACCGACGGCGGTACGGTGGCCGACGTGCCCCGGATCCTCGTCACGAACGACGACGGTGTCGATGCCGTCGGATTGCACCGGCTCGTCGCTGCTGCGCTGCCGCACGGTGAGGTTCTCGTCGTTGCCCCGGCGTCGGAGTACTCGGGAGCGGGGGCGGCGGTCGGGCCGTTGCACCTCACCCTGCCGGACGTCGCAGATGTGTCGTCGTCACCGCCGTTCACCGGGACGACCGGGGCCTACGCCGTGCACGGTCCGCCGGCGCTCTGCGTCGTGTACGCCGCGCTCGGAGCATTCGGGCCGCCGCCGGATCTCGTCGTGTCGGGCATCAACCCCGGGGCGAACGTCGGGCGTGCCGTGTACCACTCGGGGACCGTCGGCGCGGTGCTGACCGGCCGGACCCGCGGGATCCCCGGCGTCGCGTTCAGTCAGGCGGTCGTCGGGTTCGGGGTCGAGGGGCAGGGCTGGGACGACGTGCTCGCCGGTCAGCGGTGGGCGACCCCGGAGAAGGTCGCGGGACTCGTCATCGGCGCGCTGGTCGCCACCCCGCCACCCGGGGTGTGGGCGCTGAACGTGAACGTGCCGAACCTCGACTGGGACGATCTCGCCGGGTGGCGGACGACGGAGGTGGGCAGCGTGCCGCCGCGCGCCATGGCCCGCGCCCGGCTCGTGCCGAAGGAAGGGCACGTCGGCCACTGGACGGTCGACGTCGACTGGGGCGACGTGGTCCCGCTCCCGCCGCACCTCGACGGCGGCGCGGTCGAAGCAGGACTGGTGTCGGTCTCCTGGCTCGGCGCGCTCGGCGCGGTCGAGTTCGGCCCGAACGCCGTGCACGATCTCCTCGACCGCATGCTCGGGCCGTCCCGCTGAGCGCAGGCGCCGGGGTCAGTCCCGGTGCGCGTGCCGGGGGAGGACGACGACGGGGCAGGGCGCGTGGTGCACCACCTGCTGGCTGACCGATCCGAGCAGCAGACCCTTGAACCCGCCACGGCCACGTGAACCGACGACGAGCAGGCCGGCATCCTGGGCGGCGTCGAGTACGGCGGCGGCCGCCGGACCCTCGACGATCCGGTACTCCACCTCCACGCCGACGGGCTCCCCGTCGGCCGCCCTCTCGACGGTGTGCTCCGCGACCTTGTGCGCCGACGCGACGAGCTCCTCGACCGGCATGGGCGGGAGCGCCGCCAGCGGCTCGGCGATGACGGGGAGGTACTGCCACGCGTGCACGACGCGGAGCGCCACCTTGCGGAGGTGGGCCTCGCCGAGCGCCCATGCGCAGGCCTCGACCGATTCGTCGGAACCGTCGACGCCCACCACGATGCATCCGTTGTCCGTCGCCATGTCGTCCTCCTCGTCGCTGCGCGCGCTCGTTGCGACACGTCGCCCGATCACGCTGTCAGGCGCGACGTCCATCGGCAAGGGTCGAAGTACCCTGCAGAGCCGCCGATCGTCCGGCTAGCGTCCGAGGTAATCAGGAGGAGTGGCCATGGCACTCAGCAAGGATGCGAAGCTCGAACACCTCAAGGCGGTCCGCCTGTTCAAGGGCTGCACGGGCAAGCAGCTCGCGCACGTCGCGGCGATCACTGACGAGGTCGATGTCGAGGCCGGCAAGGTGCTGTGCCGGCAGGGCGACCAGGCGCACGAGGCGTTCATCATCGTGAGCGGCGAGGCGACGATCGTCGCCGACGGCCGCGAGCTGAACCGCGTCGGCGCCGGGGAGATCGTGGGTGAAGTCAGCCTCATCGACAAGGGTCCCCGCACGGCGACGGTCACGGCGGTCACGCCGATGCACCTGCTCGTCGTCACGGCGCAGAGCTTCGAGCCGCTGCTCGAGGAGGTCCCGGGGCTCCCCGTCGCCATCATGCGCGACCTCGCACACCGCCTGCGCAGCTACGGCCACCACTGAGGCGGCGCTGCGCCGCTCAGCCTGCTGAGGGTCGCTGGCGTCGTTCGTCGAGGCGTGCCGCGAACGCGGCCGCCTCGGTCCGGCGCGCCATGCCGAGCTTCGCGAGCAGGTTCGACACGTAGTTCTTCACCGTCTTCTCGGCGAGGTACATCCGCTCGGCGATCTGTCGGTTGGTGAGTCCTTCGCCGATCAGTTCGAGGATGCGCCGCTCCTGATCGGTGAGGCGTCGGGTCGGGTCGTCCACGACGGCGTCCTGGCGACGGATGCGGGCGAGGACCTTCGACGCGACGCCGGGGTCGATGAGCGAGCTGCCCGCCGCCACGGTGCGAACCGCGTCGATGAGATCGACGCCGCGCACCTGCTTGAGCAGGTAACCGGAGGCGCCGGCCATGATCGAGTCGAACAGCGCCTCGTCGTCGGCGAAGCTCGTGAGCATCAGGCAGTGCACGCCCGGATGCGCGTCGCGGATCTCGCGGCACACCTCGACCCCGTTGCCGTCGGGGAGGCGTACGTCGAGCACCGCCACGTCCGGTCGAGTCGCCGGGATGCGTCCGAGCGCCTCCTCGGCGGTCCCCGCCTCGCCGACGACGGTGAACTCCCCGGTGCTCTCGAGTAGGTCCCGGAGCCCGGTTCGGACGACCTCGTGGTCGTCGAGCACGAAGACACGGATCATCGGTGGTCCTCTCCTGTGGGCGACGAGGTCGCAACCCGGACGATTTCGGCGATGTCGCCACCGTCGTGCGTGACGGTGCACCGCACCTCCCCGCTCCCGGCGCGCACCTCGACGGCGACCCGGGTCGCCCGGGCGGTTGCGGCGACCCGCCGCAGTGCGTCACCGAGCGCATGGACGAGCGTCTCCCCGGCGCTGGCGTCGAGGTCGGGCAGGTCACCGAGGACGGTGACGGCCGGTTCGAAGCCGAGCGATCGCCGGGCCTCCCGCGCCGCCGCGACGAGTCGTTGTTGCAGCGGGGCGGTCGGGGCGTGCGGGGCGAGGTCGAAGATCACCGATCGGATCTCCCGCACGGTCGCGTCGAGTTCGTCGACGACCGGATCGACCCGCTCCCGCAGGTCGTCCCGTGCCGCCGAGGTCGCCGCCTGCAGGTGCATGCCGGCGGCGAAGAGGCGTTGGATGACCCGGTCGTGCAGGTCCCGTGCGATGCGCTCGCGTTCCTCGAGGATCCGCAGTTCGGCGCGGGTCTCCTCGAGGGTCGCCTCGGCGGCACGCCGCTCGGCGACGTCGCGGGCGAGCGCGGCGACCGCCGACAACGTGCCGTCGGGACGGTACTCCGGTTCGAGCAGCAGTTCGACGACGACGTCGTCGCCCGACCGACCACGCAGCGTCACGATCGTGGGGAAGCGCCCTTCCTCCACGGCGCGGTGCAGCAGTCGGCGGAGAGTGGCGTCGTCCATGTCGGCGACGAGGTCGAGCATCGACGTGGCGACGAGCGCCGCACGGTCCCAGCCGGTCTGGGCGGCGGCGCCGGCGTTCGCGTAGGTGATGCGGAGGGTGTCCGGGTCGATGAGGTACACGCCTTCATGTGCCCGGTCGACGAGGCGTTCGATGCGTCGGGTGTGCTCGCGGGCCCGCTTCCGGTCGGTCACGTCCCGCACCGAGGCGATGACCGCGTGGCGGCCGTCGAACTCGGTGGGGCTCAGCGACACCTCGGCGGGGAACACGTGCCCGTCGAAGCGGCGGGCGTGGAGCTCGAGACCGCTGCCCATCTCGCGGGTCTGCGCGTCGGCGGCTAAGCCCGCTCTGTGCCCTCGGTGCGCCGCACGGACGTCCTCGGGGAGGAGGTCCTCGATGGGACGACCGACGAGGTCGGGGACCGGCGTCCCGAAGAGGTGGCCCGCCCGACCGTTCGCGAAGAGGATCGTCCCGGCGTCGTCGACGACGAGCATCGCGTCCGGCGCGGCCTCCACGAGCAGGCTGGCGACGACGAGGCCCCGCGCGTCCGCCACCGAGGTCACGGGGACTCCGCCCCGGGGGCTGGGGACAAGACGCGCATCGTCGCCGACCGTAGGTCCACGCCGTGACCGCCCGTAGGGCCGAAGGTCACAGGGTGCAGGAGGGGATCACGCCTTGCCGAGCGCCTCACGACGCTTGCGGGCCCGTTCGAGCAGCGCATCCGGCACCTTCGACCCGCCGCCACCGTCGGAGGGACCGGCCGTAGCGTCGTCGGTCGGGGCGACCGGGGCGACCGGCGCCTGCGCGGCCGTGGAGCGCCGTTCGAGGTGCTCGTCCCACTGGCCTCGTCGCACGAGTTGGCGGTGGTCGAGGGACCCGAGGCCCACGCCGTTGTCGAAGAAAACCCAGTACCGGGTCCAGGTCACGCCGTTGATGAGCTTCACCCGTCCGTCGGTGCCCTCGGGGACGCCAGGCAGGTCGGTGGTCGCACGGACCTTCTCACCCTTGCGGAACGGTGCGTCGAGAGCGACTGTCTTGGCCATGGTGACCCCGGAGGGTACCCGTCCGGATCGGTCCGCCCCAAGCTTTCCGGCGGGTGACGTCGGCCGGGTCAGCCCCGGGGCGGCGGGGCGACGGCGTCGGCGGGGAGGTCGAACCGTTCGGGTGGGACGACGATGAACCGGGCGCTGCCGGTTGCGACCACGGTGCCGTCGGCAGCGGTCGCCGTTCCGGCGACCGTCCAGCGCCGTCCGTCTCGCTCCGCCACCCCGCAGCGGAACGTCACCGGCTCGTGCAGCGGCATCGGTGCCAGGTATCGCACGGTCAGTTCGCCGGTGTACGCGGCGATCGCGGCGACGGACATGACGTAGCCCATCACGTCGTCGAACGCCGATGCGGTGACCCCGCCGTGGGCGCGTCCCGGGGACGCCTCCTGGAGCTTGCCGAAGCGGGCGACGCCGACGGCGTCCTCGCCGTCGGCGTGGATGACGAGGTCGTAGGCGGCGGGGTTCGCCGGCCCGGAGAACGGCCGGTCGGTGAAGCTGATGAGGCGGTCGCCGTCGGCGGGGCGGGGGTCGGTGTACCGACGCTTCTGGTAGTCGTCCCGACGGGCGACCGGGTCGCCGCGCTCGAGCCGGGCGGCCGTCGCGTCGGCCCAGGCGGCGACGTCGTCGAGGTCGTCGTCGTCGACGTGGTGGGCGACGAGTGCCTCGGCGAGGCGGCGGACCGCCCGTGCCGTCGCCTCACGGCGGGCGAACTGCGGGTCGGGGTAGACGAGGTGCATGGGCTCCATGACGGGTCTGCATCCTGCCATGGTCGGCCGCTGCGGACACGCGGCGGGTCCGTCGACCCGGCGCTAGCGTGCCGCCCGTGGGGGCACTGTCACATCTCCGCATCTGCGACTTCACCGGCCAGCTCGCCGGCGCCGGTGCCACGAAATGGCTCGCTGCGTTCGGCGCGCAGGTGATCCGGATCGAGGATCCGGTGACGAAGGGGCGCTGGGACATCCTGCGGGGATCGCCCCCCTTCAAGGACGACCGGCGCGGCATCGAGTTCGGCGCCGGGTTCCAGAACCACAACGTCGGCAAGCTCGGCATCACCCTCAACGTGCGGACCGACCGCGGCAAGGAACTCCTCGCCGAGCTCGTTCGTCGTTCGGACGCCGTCACGGAGAACTTCGCCGCCGGGGTGCTCGAACGGTGGGGTTTCGGGTACCCCCGGCTCCGGGAGCTGCGGCCCGACATCGTCTACGTGTCGAACTGCGGGTTCGGCCAGACGGGCCCGTACGGCACGTTCAAGTCGTGGGGGCCGATCGCGCAGGCGGTGTCCGGGCTCACCTTCACCTCCGGGTTGCCCGACGAGGACCCGGCCGGGTGGGGCTACTCCTTCATGGACCACACCGGCGGGTACGCGATGGCGATCGCGATCCTGATGGCGCTCTTCCACCGTGTCCGCACCGGTGAGGGGCAGTGGGTGGACCTGTCCTGCACCGAGGCCGGGGCGGCGCTCCACGGCCCGGCGATGCTCGACTTCGACGTGAACGGGCGACCGATGCGCCGCCCGGGGTCGCCGAACAGCAACCGGAACGCGTGGCCGGCGATGGCGCCGCACGGCATCTACCCCGGCGCCGGGGACGACGAGTGGATCGCGATCTCCTGCCGTGACGACGCCGAATGGGAGGCGTTGCGCACCGTCGCCGGCGCGGCGTTGCCCGACCGGACGGCGTGGGCGTCGGTACGGGGGCGCCTCGACGACCAGGACGCCCTCGACGCCGCCGTCGCCGCGTGGACGCGTGGCGCCGACCGGTTCGCCACGGCGGCGGCGCTGCGGGCGGCCGGCGTGGCCGCTGCGCCGGTCCGACGACCGGCGGAACGCATCGACGGCGATCCCGCCACGGGTGCCTGGCCGCTCTGGCCGACGGTGGCGCACGGCGCGATGGGCGACGTCCGGGTCGACGGGCTGCCCGTCCACCTCTCCGAGACCGACTGGGACATGACCACCGGCGCGCCGCTGCTCGGCGAGCACAACGACGTCGTCTACGGCGATCTGCTCGGCCTGTCCTCCTCGGAGATCGACGGGCTGCGCGCCGAGGGGGTCATCTGATGGCCGGGGAGCGTGGTCCGCTCGATGGGGTGCGGGTCGTCGAGATCGCCTCCGAGGCGACCGCCTACGCCGGCAAGCTGCTCGCCGACCACGGCGCGACGGTCGTGCTCGTCGAACCGCGGGCGGGCAGCCCGTTGCGCTGGTACGAACCCTTCGTCGACGACGTGGGCGATCCCGAACGCAGCCTGTGGTGGTGGCACCACCAGACCTCCAAGCACGGCGTCGCCCTCGATCTCGACGACCCGACCGACAGCAGGCGCCTGCGGGCCCTGCTCGCCGCCGCCGACGTCGTCGTCGAGGCGGAGGCGCCCGGCCGGCTCGCCGCAGCGGGGCTCGACCCGGCCGCGGTGCGCGCGGACGCCCCGCGCCTCGTGTGGACCTCGATCACCGGGTACGGCCCGACCGACGAGCGGTCGCGCCAGCCCTTCACCGACCTCACCCTCCTCGCGGAAGGGGGGCCGGTGTGGAGTTGCGGGTACGACGACCACACGCTGCCGCCGGTGCGCGGCGGCGGGGGTCAGGCCTTCAACACCGGCGCCCACTACGCGGTGATGTCGATCCTCACGGCGCTGCTGTACCGGGAGCACGCCGGCGTCGGTCAGCGCATCGACGTGAACCTGTACGCGGCGGCGAACGTGACCACCGAGTTCGCGTCGTACTCCTGGCTCGTGGCCGGCCAGACCGTGCAACGCCAGACCGGCCGGCACGCCGCTCCGAACCCGTCGTTCCCCACCCAGGCCGCGACCGCCGACGGTCGCCACGTGAACACCGGCATCCCGCCGCGACGACCGCCGGAGTTCCGCGCCGTGGTCGCGTGGCTCGACGAGCTCGGGATCGCGGAGGACTTCGACGGGATCGGGGTGCTCCGGCTCGGTGCCGAGCTCGACGGGGAGGGCGAGGCGGGCAACGTGTTGGACCTCGCGCAGATCGCCGAGGACGATCTCATGGGCGAGATCTTCCAGTCGGGTCGGGACGCGGTGATCTTCATCGCCGCGCACGTCACGGCGCAGGAGTTCATGCTCGGCATGCAGCAGCGGGGTATGGCGTCCGGCGCGATCAACAGCCCGGAGGAGGTGCTCGCCGACCCGCACTTCATCGCACGTGGCTGGCCGACCCCGGTGCACCAGCCCGAGCTCGGTCGGACGGTCACCTATCCGGGTGGGCCCATCCGGTTCGGGGCGACGCCGTGGTCGATCCGGCGCACGGCGCCCCGCCTGGGCGAGCACGACGACACGGTCTTCGGATCCGACGGCACCGTCCGGTTCCCGTGATGTCCGCGTCGACGACCACCGTGGCGAGCCCGATCGGCCCGCTCGCCCTCGTTGCGTCGGACGGCGCGCTCGTCGGGGTGTACCTCGACGGGCACCACCAGCGGGTGCCGGCCGGAGCGCTCCCCGGCACCGACGACCCGTTGCTCGGTGAGGCCGCTGCGCAGTTGCACGACTACTTCGCCGGGCGGCTCCGTCGATTCGACCTGCCGCTGCGACCCGTCGGGACGGCGTTCCAGCGGGCGGTGTGGGCCGCGCTCGTCGAGGTCCCCTACGGGGTGACGTGTTCCTACGGCGAGCTCGCGGATCGGATCGGCCGGCCCCGCGCCGTGCGGGCGGTGGGGCTCGCAAACGGACGCAACCCGCTCGCCGTGGTCGTCCCGTGCCACCGGGTGATCGGTGCCGACGGTCGGCTCACCGGCTACGCGGGCGGACTCGACCGAAAGCGCGCGCTGCTCGAGCTCGAGGCGGGAGAGGGTCGGCCGGCTGCATAGCGTCGGGTCATGGCCGCCAGCCGGTGGTTCCGACGTCCCGCCGCAGTCGCCGGCGCACTGTTCGCCTCGGTCGCCCTCGTGGCCGCGTGCGGTCCGGACGCGTCGTCCGCGTCGCGTTCCGGCGGCTCCGCTGCGACGGTGGGGTCGACGGTGGCCCCCGACGACGGGGTCTCGGGCCCGACGGTGGTCGTGGCCCGACCGGTCGGGAGGTTCAAGGAGCCCGTCGCCGTCGTCGCCCGGCCGGGCGACCCGGTGCCGGGGCGGTTGCACGTCGCCGAGCGCGGCGGACGTGTGTTCAGGTTCGTCCCTGACGACGACGGTCCGCCGGTCGAGGTGCTCGACGTGTCCGACCGCACCGAGGCCAAGGGCGAACGCGGCCTGCTCGGCATAGCGTTCGAAGCGACGGGCACCCGGCTGGTGGTGCACCTCACCGACGAGGACGGCGACACCGAGGTCGCCGCCTACCGCATCGGCGCGGACGGTCGCGCCGATCCGTCGTCCCGAACCGTGCTGGTGCGAGTCGCACAGCCCTATGCGAACCACAACGGCGGACAGATCGTCCTCGGCCCGGACGATGCGTGGTACCTCGGCCTCGGCGACGGTGGATCGTCCGGCGACCCGGGTGGTGTCGCGCGGGATCCGGCGTCGTTCCTCGGCAAGATCCTGCGGATCGACCCGGATGCTCCGGTGGGGACACCACCCGAGGTGTGGTCCCAGGGGCTGCGGAACCCGTGGCGGTTCTCCTTCGACCGCTTGACGGGCGACCTGTGGGTCGGTGACGTCGGGCAGAACGCGATCGAGGAGATCTCGGTCGTGCGGGCGGTGGAGGGTGGCGGCCGGGGCGCCGACTTCGGATGGGACGCGTTCGAAGGTTCGGCAACGTTCGAGGGTGGTGCGACGGTCGCGCCCGACGCCGTCGGGCCGTGGTTCGAGTACCGCCACGACGACAAGGGGTTCGGAGGCTGCTCGGTGACCGGTGGGGTGGTCTACCGGGGCCGCCTCCTCCGGGCGCTGGTCGGCCGGTACCTGTTCGCCGACTACTGCCGGGCGGGGGTGCGGATGATCTCGGCGACGGTGGCCGCCGGTCCGGTCTCGCTGCTCACCGACGGTCCCGAACGGATCGTCTCCTTCGGTGAGGACGCGGCCGGCGAGGTGTACGTGGTCTCCCTCGAAGGTGTCGTCGCCCGACTCGAGGCGGCCGGCGGGGTGCCGGCGGGCGGGCGGTAGCCTCCGCCCCCGTGCGCCTGACCGAACTCCTGGCCCTCGAACATGTCGCCGCCGACTTCTTCGTCGGCCAGAGCCCGGCCTACGACTGGGGCCGCATCTACGGCGGACAGGTCGTCGCGCAGGCGGTCCGTGCCGCGTTGCACACCGTCACCGCCCCGCACCGCCTCCACTCCCTGCACGCCTACTACGTGTTGGCCGGTGAGCCCGAGCAGCCGATCCTGTACGAGGTGGACCGCCTGCGCGACGGCCGGTCGTTCTCGACGCGCCGGGTCGTCGCCCGCCAGGCGTCGGGAGCGATCCTCAACCTCGATGCGAGCTTCCAGCGGCACGAGCCGGACCTCGACGTGCAGGAGACCGGCCTCCCCGACGACATCCCTGCACCCGAGGACTGCGCGCCCGTCGACTGGCCGTGCTCCGGCGAGGTGCGCGAAGTGCCCCGCCGTCCGGGTGAGGCGCGCTCGCAGCTGTGGATCCGGGCCGATGAGTCCCTCGGCGACGACGAGGCGCTGCAGGTGAGCGCGCTCGCCTACCTGAGCGACCACAACCCGATGGACGCCATCGCCCTGTCGCACCCGATCGGCCAGGACTGGGACTGGCTGATGACGGCGAGCCTCGACCATGCCGTGTGGTTCCACCGCCCGGCGCGGGCGGACGAGTGGCTGCTGTTCGACCTTCGGGGTCATGGTCTCGTGAACGCGCGGGGCATGGCGACCGGTACGGTGCACGATCGTCGGGGCACCCACGTCGCGACCATCGCGCAGGAAGGGCTCGTCCGGGTCAACCGCGACGCGGCAACGTCCGAGGGGGGACAGGGGACATGAGCGGGCACACACCGGTCGAACGCACCTACGCCGAGCGGCACGCGGCCGCCCACGACGTCCTGTCGACGCTCGTGCCGGGACTCGACCCGGAGAAGGCGACCGCGGGGATGGCACGGCGCTATGGGGCGCTCGGCAGCTTCGCCCAGGACTTCGTGCTCGGCGACCTGTGGAGCCGCCCGCAGCTCTCCCGTCGCGACCGCTCGATGATCGTGATCGCGTTCCTGGCGACGCTCGGGTCGGAGGAGGAGCTGTTCCTGCACTGCAAGGGCGGCCTCAACCACGGCCTCACCCGCACCGAGATCGACGAGATCCTGCTGCACGTCGCCACCTACGCAGGGTTCCCGACTGCTCTCCCCGCCGCGCGGGTGTGGGACCGCGTGCAGAACGAGCTCGACGGTGTCGACCGGCGTCCGCCGAAGACTCCAGCTGCGTCGAAGTCCGACGCCGAGCGCCGCGCCGCCGCATACGACGTGCTCGTCGGGCTCACCGGCGGGCGGGTCGACCCGGACCCGGCGGTCGCGCGGGCGAACCTCGTCGACCGCCTCGGTGCGGTCGGGGAGCTCGCCCACGACTGGGCGTTCGGCGAGGTCTGGGCTCGTGACGAGCTGTCGCGTCGTGACCGCTCCATGGTCGTGTGCGCGATCCTCGCCATGCTCGGCCGGCACGACGAGTTCCGCGTGCACGTCCCCGGAGCGCTGCAGCACGGCTGCACGGCGACGGAGGTCGAGGAGATCATGGTGCAGCTCGTCGTGTACGGCGGGTTCCCTCGGGCGGTCGAGGCGTTCACACACGCCCGGGCGTGCATCGCCCGCGCAACGGCGGGCTGATCCCCTCGCTCCGGCCGAAACACGGCCGAAACATCGTGTGCATTGTTCGTTCACGCTGAGCGAACAGCCGGGAAATGCTGACCCTGCATGCTGATGCACGTCGACGGGACCGTCGTCGGCGGATCACAGAGCAGGAGGACACGAGGTGAAACTCGGAACGATCGGACGAGGGGTGGTCGCCGCGGCAGCGGCAGGCGCCGTTCTCGTGGCTACCGCCGTACCGGCCCTGGCACAGGAGGCCGAAGGCCCCACGGTCGACGACCTGCAGGTGACGCTCGACAACGTCTACATCCTGTTGTCGGCGGTGCTCGTCATCTTCATGCAGGCAGGGTTCGCGCTCGTCGAGGCCGGACTCACGCGGGCGAAGAGCGTCGCGAACATCATGATGAAGAATCTGATGGACTTCGCGGCCGGTGCGCTCGCGTTCTTCGTTGTCGGCTTCGCCATCGCCTTCGGCGGCGGGTTCGAGGGCCTCGGGGCGTACATCGGCGGCGGCGGGTGGTTCCTCGGTGACGGGGCCTTCGCCTACGGCAACCTGACCGCGCCGACCTTCTTCATCTTCCAGGTCGCCTTCGCGGCGACCGCTGCGACGATCGTGTCCGGTGCGATGGCGGAACGGACGAAGTTCAAGTCCTACTTCGTGTACAGCATCTTCATCTCGGCGGTCATCTACCCGGTCGTCGTCCGTTGGCAGTGGGGTGGCGGCTGGCTCTACCAGCTCTCGACCCCCTTCCACGACTTCGCCGGGTCGACGATCGTGCACAGCGTCGGCGGTTGGGCGGCACTCGTCGGTGCGGCGGTGCTCGGACCCCGCCTCGGGAAGTACGGCCCCGACGGGAAGCCCCGTGGCATCCCCGGTCACAACATCCCCTTCGCGATCCTCGGCACGTTGATCCTCCTCGTCGGCTGGTACGGCTTCAACCCGGGCTCGTGGCTCGGGGCGGGCCCCGAGATCGGCGAGATCGCCCTCACCACCACGCTCTCCGCTGCTGCGGGCGCGGTGGTTGCGATGTTCACGATCTGGGCGAAGGCGGGGAAGCCGGACGTGGCGATGGCGGCGAACGGTTTGCTGGCCGGTCTCGTCGGCGTCACCGCCGGGACCTACGCCATGTCGGCGGTCGGCGCCGTGATCACCGGTGCGGTCTCCGGTGCCCTCGTGGTCGCCTCGGTCTTCTTCTTCGATCGGATCAAGATCGACGACCCGGTCGGCGCGATCTCCGTCCACGGTGTCTGTGGTGCCTGGGGCACGATTGCCGTCGGGTTGTTCTCCGCCAAGGAGGTCGAGGGCGTGGTCGCCAAGGGCCTCTTCTACGGCGGCGGTGCCTCGCAGCTCGTGAGCCAGCTCATCGGTGTGGTCGCCGTGGCGGCCTTCACGATGGCGGCGGCGGCGGTCCTGTTCCTCGGGATCAAGGCGACCATCGGTCTCCGGGTCCCCGAGGAGGAGGAGATCGCCGGCCTCGACGTCACCGAGCACGGCATGGCCGGCTACGGCTCGGAGCGGGCCACGATCTGATCCGGATCGTCGGACCCGAGCGGTTCGTCACGGTGCCCCGGCCCTCGGGCCGGGGCACCGGCGCGTCCGGGAGCGGTTGTGCGTCGTCAGACCCGCAGCCGTGCGGTCATCCGTTCGAGATGGCCCCGCTGGTCGGGGTTCTCCGGACCGGAACCCGGTCGGGCGGCGCGCACGGTTGCCAGCGCGTCGACGAGCGGCACGCCGGCTCGGACGAGGAGGAGCCCGCACACGATCGCCGTCCGTCCGAGGCCGGCACCGCAGTGGGTGACGACCGACGCGCCGGCGTCGAGCCGGCCACTGAGGTCGTCGATCATGTCGGCGACCGCGTCCTCGTCGCCGATCCCACCGTCGTCGACGGGGAAGTGCAGCGCCCTTCCTCCGGCGTTGGCACGCAGCCAGTCACCGAACGCGGGGAACCGCAGCCCGATCTCGTGGTCGGTGATCAGGCAGAGGAGCAGGTCGGCGCCGACGTGGTCGAGGGCAGCGTCCGGGTCGGGGCCGACGACGCTGAACCCGGTGGCGAACAGGCGGCCCGGTCGACCGGCAGGGAGGGGGATCTCGTCGATGCGCACCGCTGCAGTCTGGTCAACGGATCGCGCGGCGCGTCGTTCCGCGCTGCGGTCTAGGGTGCTGCACCATGGGTGAGTACTGCACGACCGAGCGTGACGGGCATCTGACCATCGTCACCATCAACCGTCCCGACGTGATGAATTCGCTGCATCCGCCGGCGAACGCCGAGCTCGCAGGTGTGTTCGACGACTTCGAGAACGACCCCGAGCAGTGGGTGGCGATCGTCACCGGTGCCGGCGACCGGGCGTTCAGTGCCGGCAACGACCTCAAGTACCAGGCCTCCGGCGGCGACATGAGCGGTCAGCCCGAAGCCGGGTTCGGTGGGCTCGCCTCGCGCTGGAGCCTCACCAAGCCGGTCATCGCCGCCGTGAACGGCGTCGCCATGGGCGGCGGGTTCGAGATCGCGCTCGCCTGCGACATCATCGTCGCCTCCGACAAGGCCGTGTTCGCCCTGCCCGAGCCGCGTGTCGGTCTCGCCGCGCTCGCAGGTGGGGTGCATCGCCTTCCCCGGACGATCGGCACCAAGCGAGCGATGGGGATGATCCTCACCGGTCGTCGGGTCGGCGCAGTCGAAGGCGCCGAGCTCGGATTCGTGAACGAGGTCGTCCCCCACGACGAGCTGATGGACGCCGCCCGTCGCTGGGCGGGGCTCATCCTCGAGTGCTCACCGATGTCGATCCGGGCGTCCAAGCAGGCGGTGCTCGCCGGTCTCGAGTTCGCCGGCGTCGAGGCCGCGACGAAGGCCCAGCGCGAGTTCACCGCGATCAAGGCGATGGCCCGCTCCGAGGACTACATCGAGGGCCCGAAGGCCTTCAGCGAGAAGCGGCCGCCGAACTGGAAGGGCCGCTGAGCCCGACCGGTCAGCCCGGGTAGCAGGTCGCCTCCCAGCGGTCGTCCGTGCGGACGACGCTGAGGAGGACGGCCGCATCGAGCAGGAACCGCACGACCGCAGCCGGATCGACGTCGGCCGGGACCTCGAGCACGAGACCGCGGCGCGGATGGTCCTGGCGGCGCCGCGCCCCGGTGGGGAGCTCCACCCCACCTGCCGTCAGGCGGGCGACGGCATGACCGCCGCTGCCGTGTTCGATCCCGAGGCTGTGCGGCCGAGGCGACCGGGCGGCGACGAACGTCGCCGTCGGGACCGCCGGCCCACGGCCACTGAACCACGACGCCGGGTTGCGCGCCGTCGCCGGTGCGTCGTCGAGCACCGGCGACGCGTTGATCCAGCCCCGACCCGCCCCGACGACGCGACGCACGGCGTCGACGAGCGCGACGGGGTCGTCGCGTCGGAACGTGAACCGGTCCGGCTTGTCCGCCATCGACGGCTCAGAGCGGGGGGGTACGGCGGCGGAGCCGCGCGATCGGTGCACCGGTGAGGAAGGGGTCGCCGGCACCGAGCGTGCGGGCCACCCGGCGGGCGAGCTCGTCGGTGGCGTCGGACCGGTCGTCGCCCAAGATCCGGTCGATGAAGAGCACCCCGTCGAGGTGGTCCTGTTCGTGCTGCACGACCCGGGCGAGCAGCTCGTCGGCGTCGAGGTCGATGACCTCGCCGTCGAGGCCCAACGCCCGCAGGTGGAGCTCCTTCGGTCGGACGACGTCGTAGTAGAGGCCGGGGATCGACAGGCACCCTTCCTGGAAGGTCCACTCGCCGCGCGACTCCACGATCTCGGGGTTGATGAGCACCGGTGGTGCGAGCTCGGGCAGCGCGTGGGTGAAGACGCGCAGCGAGACCCCGACCTGCGGTGCAGCGAGCCCGATCCCCTCCTCGACCTCCATCGTCACGAGCATCCGTCGGGCAAGCTCGACGACCTCGTCGGTGATCTCGGTGACGGGGCTCGCCACCCGTCGCAGCACCTGGTCGCCGAAGAACCGCAGCGGCATCGGCGCGACACCGGTCGCATCGATCGGGCCGTCGTCCTCGAGGGCGTCCATGGGGTCGCATGCTACCGACGGTGTTCCCGACGGCACGGTGGTGCCCGACCGTGGGATGCTGCGCCGATGCAGGAGCTCGATCGCTTCCCCGGCGCCCATCTGGGCGCGCAACGTCCCGCCGGTCTCGGCTACTGGCCGCTCGCGGAGGACGATCCGGGGGTGGCTGTCGGCCGGGAGTCGGTGCGCCTCGTGACCGAGGACGGTGCGCTCGTCCGCGGGGTGCTGTGGACGCCGCCCGGCGGTCGCTGGCGGACCGCCGTGGTGCTGAGCCACCCGAGGGGCGACTTCTCGGTGCACTATGCGTGCCCGTTGCTCGCCGCCGCCGGCTACGCGGTGCTCGGCTTCGGCACCCGGTACCAGAACAACGACACCGACTGTCTGCACGAGAAGTGCGTGATCGACGTGCGGACGGCCGTCGAGGAGATGCGGCGGCGTGGAGCCGAGGCGGTGATCCTGCTCGGCAACTCGGGCGGAGGTTCGCTCATGGCGCTCACCCAGGCGGAGACCGGGTGCGGCGACGGTTGGGTCGGCATGGCGGCGCACCCCGGTGAGGGCGTCTTCATGCTGCAGGTGATCGACCCGTCGGTCGCGGACGAGTCGGACCCGTTCTCGACGGTCCCCGAGCTCGACATGTACAACCCCGACAACGGGTGGCGTCCGTGGCCGCAGCCCTGCTCCTACGACCCGGCGTGGCTGGCCCGGTACCGGGCGGCGCAGCGCGACCGGGTCGCCCGCATCGACGCGCTCGCGAAGACGGCCCTCGCCGAGCAGGCCGCCGCACGCGAGGAGGCCCGAGCGCTCGAACGCGGATCGGCCGCCTGGCGGGCGGCTCGTGCCCGGGGGGTCGGCACTCGCTACCTGACCATCTACCGGACGCTCGCCGACCCGGCGTACCTCGACCTGTCCATCGACCCCGACGACCGGCCGATCGGCAGTCTGTTCGCCCACCCGGATCCCTTCGAGGCCAACTACGGCCGCGGCGGTCTCGCCCGGACGATGACCGACCGCGGGTGGCTGTCGACGTGGTCCGGGTTGTCCTCGCACGCCCGCTTGGCGGACACCGCGCCGCAGGTCACGGTGCCCTCACTGTTCCTGCACCCGACCGCCGACACGGAGATCCGCGTGCACCAGGCGCGTGAGGCGTTCGAGAACCTCGGCGCCGTGGACAAGACCTACCACGAGATGGTCGGCGCGCCGCACTACCTCGAAGGGCATCGACGTGAGGCGATGGACCTCGTCGTGACATGGCTCCGGGAGCGTTTCCCACACTGAAACCGGTGATTCGGGCGCGCGCCAGCACTGCGTCGGGGAACCACGCTGGTAGCGTGAGAGCGCCCCGTCGCCGTACCCGTGGCGTCGGATCCCTACACCTGATGCTCCGTCGACCGTTCCTCGCCGTTGCGACCGCCCTGGTGGTCGGGCTGGCCGGCCTCCCCGCCGCCGCCCAGTCGTTGGAGGACGCGCGCGCCCAGCGCGAGGCGAACCGGGCACAGCAGGCGCAGCTCGCCGCCGAGCTCGACCTGCTCAACGCCGAGGCGGCGGAGATCGGCGAGGCGCTCGAGGCCGTCGAAGCCGCCCTGCGCGACACGCAGGCGGAACTCGCCAACGCGAACGCCGCACTGTTCGCTGCCCAGGTCGAGCTCGACGACCGCAGACGGGCGCTCGAGGCGACCGCCTCGGAGATCGCCACCACCGAGGAACGGATCTCCCGGGCGGTCGTCGACGCCTACATCGGCGGGCTCGGTGGCGACAACCAGTGGTTCAGCGCCTCCGACGCCCGCGAGGCGACGCAGCGGAGCCAGCTCCTCGGCGCGGTGCGCGGTCGATTCGGCGACGACATGGAACAGCTCCGTGGGCTCCGCCAGAAGCAGCTCCGCGACCGCGAGGCGGCGGAACGGAAGCGGATCGAAGCCGAGGACCTCCAGCAGCGGGTCGCGGCCGCCGAGGCCCAGCTCGCCGCGCAGCGCGACACCCAGGCCCGGCTCGTCGACGCGCTCCGCAGTCGCATCGGCGACGTCGAGGCTCGCAAGGCCGAGCTCGAGGCCGCCGAGGCGGAGCTGTCGTCGGTGATCAACCAGTTCCTGTCGAGTCGCTACGGTCGGGGCGGCACGCCGCCGCTGACATCGGAGTCGGCGAGCGGGTTCGGTTGGCCGCACAACGGTTCGATCTCGTCCTACTTCGGATGGCGCATGCATCCGGTCCTCGGGTACGAGCGGCTCCACGCCGGCATCGACCTGGCCGGTGACTCCGGCGACCCGATCGGCGCAGCCAAGGGCGGCGAGGTGATCTTCTCGGGTTGGAACGGCGGCTACGGCTACTGCGTGATCATCGCCCACGACGGTGGCGTCTCGTCGTTGTACGCGCACCTGCTCGAGACGACGGTCGGCGTCGGCGAACGGGTCCGCCGCGGTGACCTCATCGGCTACCTGGGGTCGACCGGGCTCTCGACCGGGCCGCACCTCCACTTCGAGATCCGCGTCGGCGGCACACCGGTCGACCCGCTCAACTTCCTCTGAGGATCGGGTGACGGACCAGGTCCCCGACTGGTTGCGCCCCTCGGTGGACCGCTCGGCCCGCATCGACGGTCGTCCGCTCCAGTTCCTCGACCGGATCGACCTCGCACAGCGACGGTTCGTTCCCGCTGCGTTCGTGGTGGCGGTCGTGCGGAAGTACCTCCATGACCGGGGCGGCCAGATGGCGGCGCTCGTCTCGTACTTCTCCTTCTTCTCCGTGTTCCCGCTCCTCCTCGTCGCCACGGCGGTGCTCGGGTTCGTGCTCGACGGCGACCCCGAGCTGCAGCAGCGCATCGTCGACTCTGCGTTCACCGACATCCCGATCGTCGGGATGCAGATCCGCCACGACATCGGCTCGCTGACCGGTTCGGCGGTCGCGGTCGTCACCGGTCTCGTGATCGCGGTCTGGGGTGGGCTCCGGGTGGTCGACACGACGCAGATCGCCTTCCACGACGTGTGGGACGTCCCCCGTGAGGAACGACCGTGGTTCCTGCACCGTCGGCTGCGAGGTGTCCGCCTGCTCGGGGTGATCGGTCTGTTCATCGCCGGGTCGGCGATCACCTCGCCGGTCGCGGCGGTGCTCGTCGAACTGCCCTTCGTCGGATCCGTCCTCATCCTGGTGGCGAGCCTCGTCGTCACCGTTGCGGTATTCCTGCTCGGGTTCCGGCTGTTGTCGCCGCGGTCGGCACGGTGGCGTGACCTCGTCGCCGGGTCGGTCGTCGCCGGGGTCGGATGGCTGGTGCTGCGCACGATCGGCGAGCGCTATCTGTCGCAGGTGATCGTCTCGGCGTCGGTGACCTACCGGGACTTCGCCGGCGTCATCGGCCTGCTCACGTTCTTCTGGCTCGTCGGCCAGCTCGTCATCGTGTCGGCGGAGGTGAACGTGGTCCACGCCCGTCGGCTGTGGCCACGATCGCTGCGCGACGGCCACCTGCCACCGGCGGAGGGTGATCTCCGTGTGGCGTCGTTGCGCCAGAACTAGCCTGCCGGCGACCGGGGGAGGTCGTCGTGATCAAGGTCGTCACGTGGTTCAAGCGTCGGGCGGATCTGTCGCCGGAGGCGTTCGTCCGCCATTGGCAGGGCCCGCACGCCGAGAAGGTCGTGCGCATGCCCGGGCTGCGGCACTACACGCAGAACCCGACGCACCCCTCGGCGTACGCGGGCGGGCGTGAGCCGTTCATCGACGGGTTCGCCGAGACCTGGTTCGACGACACCGACGCGCTGCGGACGAACGCCGCGAGTGCGGCGTACGCGGCCGTGCGGACCGACGAGTTGGAGTTCCTCGACGTCGAGGGGATGGAGGCGATCTTCTGCACGGAGCAGGTGATCCTCGACGGACCGCGGGCGCCGCTGAAGTTCGCAGCGTTCATCCGTCGTCGCCCCGGGCTCGACATCGTCGTGTTCCAGGACTACTGGCGAACCACCCATGGGCCGATCGCCGCCCGGAACCCGTACATGCGGCGCTACGTCCAGAACCACGTGCGACCGAGCGCCTACACGTCGGGCCGTGCGCCGTCCTATGACGGCGTCCCGATGACCTGGTTCGACTCCTTCGACGACCTGCGCGCCTCGGCGGTCACGCCGGAGCTCGCAGCCACCCGGGCCGACGAGGTCAACTTCATGGACGACCCGGGCGGCGACCTCCCCTTCGTGATCGCCACCGAGCACGTCGTCATCCCCTGAGCGCCGCCGTGACCGGGGAGGCTGCCGCAGCGGGGACGCCACCCGAACTGCTGCGGATCGCGGACGTCACCGTGCGTCGGCTCCGCCCCGACGACCTCGACGACTACCTCGGGTCGCTGGAGCGCAGCCGCGAGCACCTCGCGGTGTGGGAGCCGTGGGCGGCGGCGCCGTTCCGTCGGGACCTCGTCGAGCGATCGCTCGTCGACGTCGACGACGCCTGGCGGAGTGGTCGGGCGTACGTGTACGGCGTCTGGCGTGACGGACGCTTCGCCGGCTCGTGCGGTCTCTGGCCGACCGAGCACCCGGGCGTGCGCACCATCGGTTACTGGACCGACGTCGACCACGTCGAGCGCGGCGTCGCCGGAGCGGCAGCGACTGCGTTGACCTTCGCCGGCTTCCAGCTCCCCGGTGTCGACACGCTCGAGGTGCACTGCGACGTCGCCCACCAGGTGAGCGCCCGGATCCCGACCCGGCTCGGGTACCGGGTCGCGGAGACCCGGGTCCGGGTGCTCGGTGTCCCCGCCGAGGCCGGCCGGGTGCTCGTGTTCCGGCTCGCCCGGGAGCACTACCGGATGACGTGGGCGTGGCGTCGTTGGCAGGAGGAGCGGGTCGGCTGAGCGTCCGCGTGCGCCCTAGCGTCGTCGCCCATGGCCCGGCCCACCTCCCTCGTGCTCGTCAACACCGGTGACGGGAAGGGCAAGTCGTCCTCGGCGTTCGGGGTGATGGCCCGAGGGTGGGCGCGGGGTTGGCGGGTCGGGGTCGTGCAGTTCCTCAAGTCCGGTGAGTGGAAGACGGGGGAGCGGAAGCTCGCCGCCGAGCTCGGCATCGAGTTCCACGAGGCGGGCGACGGCTTCACCTGGGATTCGACCGATCTCGACGAGACCGCGGCGAAGGCCCGTCACGCCTGGGCGATCGCGCGCGAGCGTCTCTCGAGCGGGGAGTTCGACCTGGTGATCCTCGACGAGATCACCTACACGATGTCCTTCGGGTGGGTGGACGTCGCCGACGTCGTCGCAGCGGTGCGGGACCGTTCGCCGGGGACCAACGTCGTCCTCACCGGGCGCAACTGCCCGGCCGAGCTCATCACCCTCGCCGACACGGTCACGGAGATGCGCAAGGTGAAGCACGCCTACGACCGGGGCATCCAAGCCCGGCGGGGGATCGAGTACTGACCGTCGTCGCACCGCCTCGCCCCGCTCCCGCCTTGTGGAGGTCGGGGTCGGACGGACTAGGATCATGACCCGCTGTGCGACCCGCGCGTCGCTCCACGAGGACTGCACACCATGTCAATGATCTGCCAGGTGACCGGCCGTAAGCCCAGCTTCGGCAACACCATCTCCCACTCGCATCGCAAGACCCGCCGTCGGTGGGACCCGAACATCCAGAAGCAGCGCTTCTGGATCCCGGGCGAGCGCCGCTGGGTGACCCTGCGCGTCTCCGCGAAGGGCATCAAGACCATCAACAAGAAGGGCATCGAGGCGGTCCTCGCCGAGATGCGCTCCCGCGGCGAGAAGATCTGAGAGGGTCGGTCGAACCATGCCGAAGAACGACAAGCGCCCGATCATCAAGCTGCGTTCCACCGAGGGCTCCGGCTACACGTACGTGACCAGGAAGAACAAGGTCAACACGCGGGAACGACTCGAGATCAAGAAGTACGACCCGGTGCTCCGCCGACACGTGGTGTTCCGGGAAGAGCGCTGATCCGTCGCTGACCCGGGGTGTGACCGCCCCGAACGATCACCGGATCTTCTCGTCCCGAAGGTCGAAGCACACCTTTACGGACTGCCGCATACCCGCCTGCGAGGCGTGGGCGATCGCGTCCCGATACCGGTCGAGCGGGTAGCGGGCGGACACGAGACGACCGAGCTCGTTCCCGAGGCCGTTCGCCGCGAGATCGAGCGCGAGGGAGAACGACGAGCGACGGCCACCGTCCGGCAGCGGGTCGGTCGCGTAGCAGTAGGTGCCGACGAGCTCGGTCTCCCGGTGCCACAGCGCCGTCAGTTCGAGTCGCACGGTCGCCGGCATGCCCATGAGCACGACGCGTCCGCGCGGTCGGGTGATCCCGATCGCCTCGCGGATCGACCGCGACGTGCCGAGGGTGTCGATGGTGACCTCGGCGCCGCCCGTCAGATCGGCGCCGATCATCCGGCAGCCGACCGCACGACGGACCGCCCGGGCGAGCCCGGCCGGTTCGACGACCGTCGTGGCACCGAGGCGCCGGGCGAGGACCTGCTGGTGGGGGTACTTGGCGCCCACGATCACCCGGCAGTCCGGCCGCAACGCCCGAAGCGCGGCGATCGTGAGCAACCCCATCGTGCCCGCACCGAGGACGGCGACGGTGGCGTCACCGTCGGGGACGGCGCCGCGGAGCACGGCGTGCACGGCGACGGCGAGCGGTTCGACGAGCACGGCGGTGTCGTCGTCGAGCGTCTCGGGGACCTCGTGGAGCTGCGAGGGGTGGGCGACGAACCCGGTGGACCATCCGCCGCCGGTCGACGCGCAGAACCCGATCTGGATCCCTCGTTCGAGCGGCCCGTCGAGCAGGTGGTCGTAGTCCGTCGCATCGCCCGGTCCGGCTCCCTCGAAGGGGACCGTCCCGTTGCGTGCCTCCGGTCCGAGCACCGGTTCGACGACCACTCGCCGACCGTCCTCCGTCATCCCCACGATCTCGTGGCCGAGCACGAAGGGGAAGGACACGTGGTCGTCGAAGTATCGGGCGGAACCGCCGGCGACCGTGGTCAGGTCCGACCCGCAGATCCCTGCGAGCAGGGGTCGCACCCGCACCCAGTCGGGTGCGGGGAGCGTGGGCGGTTCGACGTCGACGAGGTGCAGCGGGCCGACGCGAGCGCCGTCCGCGCCGAAGAGCCGCGAGCCGATCGCAGCGGCCGCGTAGCGGAGTTCCTCGCGGCGGAACTGCAGCGCTCTCATCGTGCGACCTCCGTCATCGTCTGCGCGCCGATCACCGCTGCGCCGTGCCGTCGAGCACCACGGGTTCGCCGCGCCGCAGGGTGTGACGGACCCGGCCGCGGAGGTCCCAACCGGCGAACGGCGAGTTGCGTGACCGGCTCGCCATCATCGCCGCGTCGACCTTCCAGCGTGCCTCGGGGTCGATGACGCACAGGTTCGCCGGTTCGCCGGGGGCGACCGGGCGCCCCTGGTCGGTCATGCCGGCGATGCGTGCCGGCCGCCACGACAGGGCGCCGAGGACCGTCTCGAGCGACGCATGGCCCCCGCCGACCACCGTGGTGAGCGCGACGCCGACCGCCGTCTCGAGCCCGAGCATGCCCGGCGGCGCGTCGGCGAAGGGGCGGGCCTTGGTGTGGGGGGCATGGGGGGCGTGGTCGGTGGCGATGGCGTCGACCGTGCCGTCGGCGAGGGCGAGCCGCAGAGCGTCGACATCGGAGCCGGGTCGGAGCGGCGGGTTCACCTTGAAGGTCGGATCACCGGCGGCGCACGCCGCATCGGTCAGCACGAGGTGCTGCGGGGTCACCTCCATCGTCACCCGGAGGCCTTCCGCCTTCGCGGCGCGGACGAGCGCAGCGGTCGTCGCGCACGACGCATGGAGCACGTGCAGGCGGCCGCCGGTCAGACGGAGGAGTGCGAGGTCTCGGGCGACGGTGATCTCCTCGGCCGCCGCCGGGCGCCCGCCGAGGCCGAGCGCCGCGGACACGGCGCCCTCGTGCAGGTGGCCGTCGCAGACGAGGGACGCGCACTCGGCGTGCTGGCCGAGCACCGCCCCCGGCAGGGGGAGGCACGCCTCGAACGCGGCGCGCATGAGTGCGGCGTCGGCGACCTCGTTGCCGTCGTCGGTGAAGATGCGGACGCCCGCGGCGTGCAGCGCGACGAAGTCGACGAGACGCTCACCGGCCCGGCCGACCGTGATCGCCGCCGAGGGGTGCACGTCGCACAGGTCGGCCTCGGCCGCCCAGCGTCGTACGGCCCGGATCACCTCGACGTCGTCCTGGGCGGGCGTGGTGTTCGGCATGGCGACGACGGCGGTGAACCCGCCGAGCGCTGCGCCCCGGCTGCCCGTCTCGACGGTCTCGGCCTCCTCGCCGCCGGGCTGGCGAAGGTGGACGTGCAGGTCGACCAGCCCCGGGGTCACGAGACAGCCGGAGGCGTCGAGCACGGTCGCACCGGCCGGCGGGTCGATCGACGGGGCGACCGCCACGACCGATCCGTCGTCCACGGCAACATCCCCACGGCGTCGTCCGTGTTCGTCGACGACGTCGCCACCCCGGATCACCAGCACGCCCGTCGAGCCTAGTTGGTAGCCTCGCCGACCCGTGACCGACGACCTGCGCTCCGAACTCGACGCCGTGCTCGCCGCCGTGGATCCCACGGACGGCCTGTGGGCGCTCGTCGACAGCGGTCGTGTGCACGACATCGTCCCCGAGTTGCCGGCGCTGCGGCTCGAGCAGGATCCGATCCACCGGCACAAGGACGTGCTGTCCCACACGATCGCCGTGACGGCGAAGACCCCTGCCCGCCCGGTACTCCGACTCGCCGCGCTCTTCCACGACATCGGCAAGCCGGCGACCCGGGCGATCATCGACGGCGAGGTCACGTTCCGGAACCACGAGGCCGTCGGCGCGAAGATGACGAAGCGGCGGCTCCGGGCGTTGGGCTACGACGACGCCACGGTCCGTTCGGTCGCCGACCTCGTCCGCCTCTCCGGGCGGTTCAAGGGGTACGCCGGCGGGTGGACCGACGCCGCGGTGCGTCGCTACGCACGCGACGCCGGCGCCCTCCTCGGCGACCTCAACGAGTTGGTGCGCTGCGACTGCACGACGAGGAACCGGGCGAAGGCCGACCGTCTGCGGGAGCAGGTCGACGCGTTCGAGGAACGCATCGCGGCGCTCGCGGCGGAGGACCGTCGGAGCGCCGAACGACCGGCGATCGACGGGAGTCGGGTGATGGAGCTGCTCGATCTACCCCCCGGACCGCTCGTCGGTCAGGCGGTTCGCCACCTCCTCGACCTGAAGCGTGCCGGGGCGGCCACCGACGAGGCATCCGCCGAGGCGGCGCTGCGTGCGTGGTGGGCCGAGCTGCCGGACGCTCAGCGCACCCAGGCGCCGCTTCCGTCGGACCGGTAGCCGAGCGACCGGTAGATCGCGTCGACGAGCGACTGGCCCCGCTCGTTGAGCAGGATGCCGTTCCCGTGGCGGTTCATCGCGTACCCGACCGAGAGCCGCTCGGCCGGGTCGGCGAAGCCGATGCTGCCGCCGGCACCGACGTGGCCGAACGCGGTCGGCGACAGGATCACCGAGTCGCGGTCCTCGCCGTCGGGGCGGCGCCGGTTGTCGATCGTGGTCATGAACCCGAGGCCGAAGGTCGTGCCGATGCCGAGCGTCGCATCGCGCATCGTCGCTGCGGACACCCGACCCATCCGGGCGAGCGTGTCCGCCGACACGGCGGTGCCGGTAGCGAAGGGGCGGTAGGCGTGGGCGAGGCCCCGGCCGGTGCCGAGTGCCCCGCCACCGCCGATCTCGGCGGCGTGGGCCTCGCGTCGGTTCGGGTTGAACCCGGGGTTCAGCAACGCGAGCGCCGGGATGGAGTTGCGGTCGTCGCGGATCACCCGGGTCATCGCCGAGGGGTTCGCCGCGTCGGGCACGAAGTGGATGACCGGCGACACCCGAACTTCCTCGGCCTCGGGGAGACCGAGGAAGATGTCCGCGCCGGCCGGCTCGGCGATCTCCCGGCGCAGGATCTCGCCGAGCGAGTCGCCGGTGACGCGCCGCATGACCTCGCCGACGAGCCAACCGAAGCTGATCATGTGGTACCCCTGGCGGGTCCCCGGCTCCCAGAACGCCGGTTCGGCGGCGCAACGGGCCGCCATGGCGTCGAAGTCGTAGAGCTCCTCACGCGGCACCGGGTCACGCCAGGCGGGCACACCGACCGTGTGGTTGAGCAGCATGCGCACCGTCGCCGACTCCTTGCCGGCGGTAGCGAACTCGGGCCAGTACGTCGCCACTGGGGCATCGAGGTCGATGAGCCCGCGGTCGACGAGGCGGTGGAAGGCGAGCGCGCACAGCCCCTTCGTGCAGGAGAACACCACGACGAGGGTGTCGGGGCCGAACGGTGCGGCGTCGGGCTCGGCGGTCACGGTGCCGCCGGCGAGGTCCACGACGACCTCGCCGTCGAGGGTCACGCAGAGCGAGGCGCCGACCTCACCGTGCAGGTCGAAGTTGCGGGCGAACGCCTCCTGCACGGCGGAGAAGCGCGGGTGGACGGTTCCGGTGATCGTGGACATGACGTGGTGGTCCCCCAGGTTCGGTTCGGGTCAGAGCAGGGCGTCGGCGAGGGTGCGCCAGGCGGCGAGCGGGAGCTCACGGTCGGGGCGCAACACCTGCACGCAGACGTGGTCGGCGCCGGCGTCGTGGTGGGCGCGAACCCGCTCGACGATCCGGTCCATCGGCCCCCACGCCACGATCGCGTCGACGAGCCGGTCGCTCCCGCCGTCGGTGAAGTCGTCCTCGACGAACCCGTGGCGGAGCAGGTTGTTCTTGTAGTTCGGCAGGTCCGTGTAGATCTTCATGCCCGCCCGTGCCGTCGCCCGGGCGGACGTCGGATCGGCGTCGAGGACGACCATCTGCTCGGGGGCGAGGAGTGCGTCGGGGCCCATCACCTCGCGGGCGTACGCCGTGTGCTCGACGGGAACGAAGTACGGGTGCGCGCCGGCGGTGGCGGTGGCGGCGAGCTCGAGCATCTTCGGGCCGAGCGCGGCGAGCACGATCGGCGGCTGTTCCTCCGGTCCCGCGGCGAAGTACCGCGACTTCGCCATCGCAGCGAGGTAGGTGCGCATGTACGACAGCGGCTTGTCGTAGCGGTGCTTGCGCACGTGCTCGACGAGGTGGAGGTGGCTCACCCCGAGCCCGAGGAGGAAGCGGTCCGGGTAGGCCTCGACGAGCGAACGCTGACCGGCGTTCATCGTCATCGGGTCACGGGCGTAGATGTTCGCGATGCCCGTTGCGAGCCGGAGCGTGCTCGTCGCGCCGAGGAGGTTCGCCGACAGCACGAAGGGGTCGCGTCCGACCGCCTCGGGGATCCACAGGGTCGCGAAGCCCAGCGCCTCGAGCTCGAGGGCGGCGTCGCGGACGGCGCCGGCCGGGTGGGGGTCGAGAGCGCCGGTCCAGATGCCGACGCGGCCGATGTCGAGGGTCATGGTCGGCACCGTAGCCGCATCCCCGACCCGGGCACCCTGCGTTCGGTTCAGCCCCGGCGGTAGGTGCTCGTGAGCTTCGGGTCGCCGCCGCCGTCCACGCCGAGGCGACCGTCGCCCACCATGCCGAGCACGTGCGCGTACACCGACGCCGCTGCCGGGTACCACAGTCGCTTGTCGTAGGCGGCGTACATGGTCGGCACGAGGTCGGCGATGCGGGCGGGCCGTTCGCCGAAGAACGCAAGGATCTGCGCCTCGCGCTCCTCGCGGTGGGCGAGGAAGCTGCGGACGTAGCTGCCCGGGTCCTCCACGGCGGGACCGTGCGAGGGCCAGTACCGGGTCTCGGTGCGGGGGAGGAGCTTGCGGAGCGACGCCAGGTAGTCGGTCATCGACCCGTCGGGCGGCCCGACGACGGAGGTCGCCCACGCCATCACGTGATCGCCGGGGAACAGCACGTTCTCCTCACGGAGGGCGAAGCTCAGGTGGTTCGAGCAGTGGCCGGGCGTGAAGACCGCCTCGAGGGTCCACCCGCCGGCCGCGTCGGCGATCACGTCACCGTCGCCGACCCGTTCGTCGGGCACGAACGCCAGGTCCGGGCCCTCACGCTTGAGGGCCGGGTCGAGGTCGGCGTGCTCCTTCTCGTAGGTCGCCCGTTCCTCGGCGGAGATGTAGGCGGAGAAGTCGACCTTGTCGTCGGGATCGTCAGGGCCGACGAGGCCGTGCGGCCCGTACCCGTAGGTCGGCGCGCCGACCCGCGCCTTCAGCGGCGCGGCGCCCGGCGAGTGGTCCGAGTGGGTGTGGGTGATGAGGATGTGGCCGATCTCCTCGTCGGGCCCGAGGGCGGCGACGATGGCGTCGAGGTGCGCGTCGAGTGCCGGGCCCGGGTCGATCACGGCGACGCGTCCGTTGCCGACGATGTACGTACCGGTCCCCGTGTAGGTGAACGGACCGGGGTTGCGGCAGATGACCCGACGGATCAGCGGGGAGAGCCGGTCGACCCGGCCGTACTCGAACTCGATGTCCCGGTTGTGCACGATCGGCGCGGCCATGGGCGCATCATGGCACGCCCGCCGAGACCCGGGAACCGGCCCGCAGCTACCGTTCGTGCCCATGAGCGAATCCGGTCCCTACCGTGCGCTGCGGCTCGACGTCACCGACGGCCTCGCGCACATCACCCTCGATCGTCCCGAGGCCGCGAACGCACTCGACCGGACGATGGCGTCCGAGCTGCGCGACGTGGCCGTCGGGCTGTACCACCGCGACGACGTCCGCGCGGTCCTGCTGTCGGCCACCGGCAAGGTGTTCTGCGGTGGCGGCGACCTCGGCTCCTTCGCCCAGCAAGGCGACGACCTGCCCGCCTACATCGACCACGTCACCATCGACTTCCACGCGGCCATGAGCCGGTTCGCCAAGATGGACGCACCGCTCGTGGCGGCGGTCACCGGGTCGGCGGGCGGGGCGGGCATGTCCCTCGTCGCGGCGTGCGACCTCGTCGTCGCCGGTGGGTCGGCGAAGTTCACGATGGGGTACACCCGGGCGGGCATGGTGCCCGACGGGACGTCGTCGTTCTACCTCTCCCGGGTGGTGGGGCTCCGCCGAGCGATGGACCTCGTGCTCACGAACCGCGTGCTCGGTGCGGTGGAGGCCGAGTCCTGGGGGCTCGTGAACCGTGTCGTCGCCGACGACGAGGTGCTCGACGCGGCGACGACCCTCGCCCGCCAGCTCGCCGCCGGTCCGACCCGGTCGCTCGGGCTCGCGAAGCGGGTCGTCTACGAGGGGGCGTCCTCGGGACTCGAGGCCGCCTACGAACGCGAGTCGCTCGCGATCGCGGAGGCGTCGGGCACCGCCGACGGCCGGGAGGGCATCGCCGCGTTCCTCGCCAAGCGTGCCCCCGAGTTCGGCGGGCGGTGACCGTGACGACGACGATGCCCGTCGCGGCCCGCCTCTGGGACGAGGAGATCCTTCCGTCGCTCGTCGACTACGTGCGCATCCCGGCGCTGTCCCCGGCGTTCGACCGTGACTGGGCGACCACCGGCGAGCTCCGCCGTGCCGTGCAGCACCTGCACGACTGGGTCGCTGCCCGGCTCGACTGGTTGCCCGGGGCGACCGTGGAGATCGTGGAGCTCCCCGGTCGGACGCCGGTGCTCTTCGTCGACGTCCCCGCGTCGGACGGCGCCGCCGGACCGGACACCGACACGGTGCTGCTGTACGGCCACTACGACAAGCAGCCGCCGACGACGGGATGGGAGGACGGGTTGGGCCCGTGGACCCCGGTCCTGCGGGACGGCCGGCTCTACGGCCGTGGCGCGGCCGACGACGGCTACGCGCTGTACGCCTCGTTCGCCGCGATCGAGACGGCGCGGGCGACCGGTGGTGCCCATGCCCGGTGCGTGATCCTGATCGAGGGGTCGGAGGAGTCCGGCAGCCCGGACCTCCCCGCCTACGTCGAGGCGCTCGGCGGGCGGATCGGCTCGCCGAGCCTGATGGTGTGCCTCGACTCCGGGTGCGCCGACTACGAGCGGCTCTGGTTGACCACCTCGCTGCGCGGGCTCGTCGCGGGCACGCTCACAGTGCGGATCGCTACCGAGGGCAAGCACTCGGGTGCCGTCGGCGGGGTGGTGCCGTCGACGTTCCGGATCGCACGGATGCTCCTCGACCGGGTCGAGGACGCGGCGACCGGGCGGGTGCTGCTCGGTTCGGCGAACGTCGAGATCCCCGAGGAGCGCGCCCGGCAGGCGGCGGCGCTCGTCGAGGCGGTCGGCGACGGGATCGACGCCCTGCCGCTGCTCCCCGGTGTCGACGTGCGCACCCGGCCGTCGGCGGAGATCGAGCTCGACCGCACCTGGCGCCCGGCGTTGCACGTCACCGGCGCCGACGGACTCCCGTCGGTCGAGGTCGCGGGCAACGTGTTGCGCCCGTTCACGTCGCTCAAGTTGTCGTTGCGACTGCCGCCCACCGCGGACGTCGACGCGGTCGCCGCCGAGCTTGCGGCGACGCTGTGCGTCGAACCGCCCTTCGGGGCGGAGGTGACCTGGGTGCCCGACGCGTCGGGACCGGGCTGGAACGCACCACCGATCGCCCCGTGGCTCGAGTCGTCGCTCGCCGCGTCCTCCGACGCGCAGTTCGGACGTCCCCTCGGGCACGTCGGCGAGGGGGGCACCATCCCGCTGATGGGGTTGCTGCAGCGCAGCTTCCCCTCCGCCCAGTTCGTGATCGTCGGGGTGCTCGGCCCCGGGTCCAATGCGCACGGGCCGAACGAGTTCCTGCACCTCGAGACCGGTCGCCGACTCACGGCGGCCATGGCCGATGCGCTCGTGGCGCACGCCGAACGGGAGACCCGATGACCGACGACCGTGCCGACCGGATCCGACGGGGCGACGACGGGACCTTCGTCGTCGACCGGTCGCTCGTGAGCAACTGCTTCGGCTGCGGCCAGGCGAACGAGCAGGGGCTCCGCCTGCGGTTCCGTGAGGTCGACGACGGCTGGGTCGAGACTCGGGTGCGCGTCCCCCGCCACCTGTGCGGGATGGACACGGTCGTCCACGGCGGGATCCAGGCGACGATCCTCGACGAGGTGTGCGGGGTCGCCGCGCAACTCGGGCTGCCACCCGGTTCGACGGACGACCCCTGCGTGACCGCGGAGCTGTCGTTGCGTTACCAGCGGCCGGTGCCCATCGCCGACGACGTGGTGGCGCAGGCGCGTGTCACCGGTGTGGAGGGCCGCAGGATCTCCGTCGAGGGGCGCATCGTCTCGCCCGACGGGGAGGTGCTCACCGCGGTGACGTCGCGCTGGGCCCAGCTCGTCCGCCCGCCGGCCTGACCGGTCGGCTCAGCCGACCCGGACGACGACCGACCGGGCGATCTTGTCGTGCAGCGCCTGGTTGCGTGCGTCCCACAGCGGCCACAGGCTGTCGACCACCACGAAGATCTGGCCGACGTAGGGCACGAACAACGGCGTTGCGATCTGGAGCACCTGGCGTTGGAACGCCCGGCCGAGGCCGATCCGCGAGCCGGTCACCGCGTCCTCGACGCGGATGCCGAGCAGGCGCTTGCCGAGCGTCTGGCCCTGTGCGTTGAACACGACCTGGTACACGAGCGATGAAGCGGCGACACCGGCCTGTAGCGCCAGGAACCGGCTCGTCGATGCGTAGGTGACGAGCTGCTCGAAGGTCGTGATGTCGTCGACGTCGGGGAACACGAGCACCGCCAACGGGATCGAGAACAGCAGCGAGTCGATCCAGTACGCGACGGCCCGGCGCCACCACGCAGCGAGACGGACGCCCGTTCCGGCGACCGGCGGCGGGAGCATCGGCGGTGGCGCGGTCGGTGCCGCCCACCCCGCGCCGACCGGCGGAGGACCCGCAGGCGGGACGGTCTCGGTCGCGGTGCCCGGCACGGCGAACAACGGGAAGGCGACGCCGAGGTCGTCCTCGGCCTCGGCGAGGGTGCGCCACGTCGTCGAGCCGGCGTCGAGCACCTGGGTGTCGGGCCCGAGCGTGCCGTCCATGGCGAGGGTTACGAGGTCGTCCCGCTCGACCGGCCCGACGGCGGCGCCGTCGACCGCGTAGTACCAGGTTCCCATCGGCTGCTCTCCGGGTGCGGGGGACGGTGCGCCGCCACACTAGGCACGCGCGGCGTCTGCGCCGTACCGACCCCTAGGCTCCCGCTCCGATGGATCGTCGTCGTCCTGCCCCGCCGACCGAGTCGTTCCCCCGTCGTTCGGCGAGGACCCGACGCTTCAGCCTCGGTGAGCCGCGCACGTTCGCCGTTGCGCCGGCGCGCGGCAGCGTGCTGTTCCTGCGGAGTCGCAGCGGCACCGACCCGTCGACGGCGCTGTGGGAGATCGACGCAACGTCCGGGGCGGAGCGCCTCGTCGCCGATCCGGCGGCGCTCGCGGTCGGGGGGCGGGGCGGTGCCACGGCCGAGGAGTTGCGTCGCCGTGAGCGACTGCGGGAGAGCGCCGAGGGCATCACCTCCTTCGCCGGCGATGCGGTGCTCGACCGGGTCGCTGTCGCGCTCGACGGCGCCGTCCACCTCGTGGACGTCGGCACCGGTGGGCACCGCGTGCTGCCCGCGGTTGCCGGGGCGTTCGACCCCCGGCCGGATCCGACCGGTCGGCGGGTCGCGTACGTGGCGGCCGGGGCGTTGCGGGTGGTGGAGCTCGCGGACGGGGTGCGGCGCCGCGTCGACCGCGACCGCAGCATCGTCGTGCCCGACCGGGACGGGGTGACCTGGGGCCTGGCCGAGTTCGTCGCGGCGGAGGAGATGGGGCGGCAGCGCGGGTTCTGGTGGTCGCCGGACGGCGAGCGGCTCGCGGTCGCCCGCGTCGACGAGACCCCGGTGGCCGTGTGGCACCTCGCCGACCCGGCGCACCCCGAACGTCCACCGGCACCGCACCGCTACCCGCAGGCGGGCACGGCGAACGCCGACGTCCGACTGGTGGTCGTCGACCTCGCCGGTGCGCAGGTCCCCGTCCGGTGGGACCGCCGCACGTTCCCCTATCTCGTCGACGTGTGGTGGCAGGCCGGCCGGCCGCTCACGGTCGCCGTGCAGACCCGGGACCAACGGTGCGTCCGCGTGCTCACCGTCGACCCCGACCGTGGCACGACCCGCACCGTCGCCGAGCAGACCGACCGTCGGTGGGTCGATCTCGTCCCGGGGCTGCCCCGCTGGCACGGCGCCGCGCTCGTCACGACCGTCGACCGGGGGGACACCCGGCGGCTCGCGGTCGACGGTCGGCCGGTCACCCCGGTCGGGTTGCAGGTGCGAGGGCTGCTCGGCACGCTCGGGGACGACCTCGTCGTCGCCGCATCCGAGGACCCGACCACCACCGACCTCTACCGGGTCGCACCGGACGGCGAAGGTATGCGGCGCCTCACCGACGGGATCGGGGTGTGCTCGGGTGTGGCGGCGGGGGAGATCCTCGTGCGGATCCGGCGGTCGCTCCGGTGGCCCGGCGCCCGGGTCGACGTGCAGGCCGGCCGGTCACGCACCGTTCCGGTGCGGGCCCTCGCCGCGGACCCGGGTCTCGTGCCGAGGCCGACGTTCCACGTCGTCGGCGACCGGCGGTTGCGCAGCGTCGTGCTGTTCCCCCGTGGCCGAGCGTTCCGTCCGCCGTACCCGGTGCTCTGCGACCCCTACGGCGGGCCCCACGCGCTGCGGGTCGTGCGGTCGCGCAACGACCTGCTGACCTCGCAGTGGTTCGCGGACCAGGGGTTCGCCGTCGTGGTCACCGACGGGCGCGGCACCCCGGCCCGGGGTCCTGCATGGGAGCGCGCGGTGTGGGGCGATCTCGCCGCACCCGTGCTCGAGGACCAGGTCGACGCGCTCGAGGCGCTCTGTCGCACCGATGATCGACTCGACCGCACCCGGGTGGGGATCCGGGGATGGTCCTTCGGCGGGTACCTCGCAGCGCTCGCCGTGCTGCGGCGGCCCGACGTGTTCCACGCCGCCGTCGCCGGGGCGCCGGTCACCGACTGGCGGCTCTACGACACGCACTACACGGAGCGCTACCTCGGCCACCCCGACGAACGCCCGTCGAACTACCGCCGCACGAGCCTGCTGGCCGACGCCGACCGGCTCCGTCGCCCGTTGCTGCTCGTGCACGGCCTCGTCGACGACAACGTCGTCGTGGCGCACACGTTGCAGTTCTCCTCGGCGCTCCTCGCTGCGGGGCGCCCGCACTCGGTGCTCCCGCTGTCGGGGGTGACGCACATGACGCCGCAGGAGGTCGTCGCCGAGAACCTCCTCCGGGTGCAGGTGGCGTTCCTGCGGTCGGCGCTCAGCGGAAGCGCGGCTCCCGCTTCGTGAGGAACGCGTCGACCGCCTCGCGGTGCTCCGCCGTGCGATAGGCGACCTCGAGAGCCTCGGCCTCGCGGTGCAGCACGGCGTCGAGGTCGGTCTCGACCGCGTTGGCGCTCAGCAACCCCTTGATCATGCGGAGCTGCGGGGTCGGGTTCGCCGCGTACTCCGCTGCGAGCGCGAGTGCGGTGTCGAGGAGGTCGGCGTCGGGCACGACGCGATCGACGAGACCGACCCGGGCGGCGTCGGTGGCCGGCACGATCCGACCGGAGAGGGTGAGGTCGCTCGCTGCCCCCCAGCCGCAGCGCTGCACGAGGAAGTGCGAGCTGGCGAGTTCGGGCGTGAGGCCCATCTTCACGAACCGGCACGAGAGCTTCGCGCTCTCCCCGGCGATGAGCTGGTCCATCGGGAGGATGAGGGTGAGGCCGATGCCGATGGCGGCACCGTTGACCGCGGCGACCATCGGCTTGGAGCGGCGGCACAGCGCGACCCAGTCGGTTGCCTGGCCCTCGCTGTCGCGCTCGGCGGGTGCGCCGGTCTGCGGCGCCTTGTCGCCGTCGAGTTGCGCCTTGAACTGCCCGCCGATGTCCGCCCCGGCGCAGAACCCGCGTCCGGCGCCGGTGAACACCATGGCGCCGATCGCCGGGTCGTCGTTCGCGGTGTTCACCGCGTCGGTGAGCTCGTGGTGCATGCGGCCCGTCCACGCGTTCAGCTTGTCGGGCCGGTTCAGCGTGACGAGCGCGACGGCGTCGCGCCGCTCGTAGGTGATCTGCTCGTAGCCCTGACCGTGCATGGTCCCTCCCCGGTGGCGGCGTCGCGACCTGCGGTCACGTCCCGGGGGAGATTACCGCCGCACCCGGGGGGTCGACCTGCTGGACGTCGACCGATACCACGAGTTCGGAGGCGACGCCGGCGGCGAAGATGACCCCGGACAATGGGGCGACGTCGGCGTAGTCGCGCCCCCACCCGACGGTGACGTGGGTGACGGGTTCGATGAGGCCGTTCGTCGGGTCGAGATCGATCCAGGTTCGATCGGGGAGCAGCACCGAGCACCAGGCGTGTGACGCGTCGGCGCCGACGAGTCGCGGGGCGGCGACCGGGGGGCTGGTCTCGAGGTAGCCGCTCGTGTACCGGGCGGCGAGGCCGAGCGAGCGGAGGCACGCGATCTCGACGTGAGCGAAGTCCTGACAGACGCCGGTCCGGCTGTGGAGCACCTCGAGCGGCGGGGTGGACAGTGTCGTGGACCCTGGCAGGTACGTGAAGTCCTCGAAGATCCGACGGGTGAGGTCGGCGACGGCGTCGTAGAGGGGTCGGCCGGCAGGGAACGACGGGGCGGCGTAGGCGGCGAAGGCCTCGTCGGTGCCGACCAGCGGCGAGTCGAGCGAGAACGCACGTCCGACGTCGCCGAGCTGGCGCGCCGCGGTGACGGCATCCTCCCACCGGGCGAGGCCGGCGAGGTCGAGCTGCGCGTCCTCGGGGCGCACGTCGACCTCGCTCACCGCGTGGACGACGAGGGTGCGGTGCGGGGTCTCGACGGAGAACACGGTCACCGTGTTGCCGAACAGGTCGAGGTGCTCGTTGCGGAACGCGGGTGTCGGGTCGATGCGCAGGTCGTGGGCGAGCACTCGCTGGCCGGTGGTCGTGCGGGGTCGAAGGACGGCCCGGTTGTAGCCGAGGGCGACCTCGCCCTCGTAGTGGTAGCGGGTCTCGTGGCTCACCCGGTAGCGGGTCATGCGTCACGCTGCCGTGCCCGGCGGCGGACGGTGCCGGAGGGCAGGGCCTCGGCGATCGTGTGCCGGAAGAACGTGTCGCTCGTGGAGCTCCCGAGCAGGTGCAGGTCGTCCCGGAGCTGGGCGAGCACGTCGGCGCGCCGTGCGGCGCCGGTGTCGTCACCGGCGACGAGGGCGGGGACGTCGACGCGGTCGAGGGTCCCGACGATCCGACGGGCGACGGCGGTCAGGTTCGTGCGCGCGGCGGACACGGAGGGGTTCGGCAGGCGACCGAGGTCGTCGACGACCGCCTGGGCGGCGGCTCGCACGCTGCGGGGGTTCGTGGCGTCGACGAGCAGGATGCCGAGCGTCGCGTCGGCCTCGAGGTCGGACCGGTAGCGACGGCGGTAGGCGTTGAGGCTGACAACGACGGTGAGCAGCATCTCGAGGAGGTCGTCGTCGGGGCGGTCGGTGGTGACGGCGAGGGTCGCCTCGAGCATGCGGACCGTGCCGAGCGCACGTTCGAGCCGTCGCCCGATGTCGAGCAGGTACCAGCCCGGGTCGCGGACCATGGACTCGGCGATCGTCCCGGCGATGCCGGCGAGTGCGGCGAGCAGGCGGTCGGCGAGGGCGCGGGCGGCGGCGACGTCGTGGGGATCGGCCAGCTCCGCGGTGTCGGTGTCGATCCGGTCGAGGTCCGACCACAGGTCGGTGGGGAGCAGCCCCCGCACGGAGGAGGCCGACGACACGAGGGCGTCGAGGAGCGGCCGGAGGCCGTCGACCCGCTCGGGGTCGACGAGCAGGGTGACGGCCGGCCCGGGGAGGAGGGCCGGGAGCCACGGGCGCTCGAGCGGTTCGGTCGAGGTCGCAGCGAGGTCGATCACGGCCCGGGCCCGGCGCAGCAGGTGCTCGGACCGCTCGAGGTACCGCCCGAACCACAGCAGCGCCTCCCCGGCCTGGCTCGGCAGCGACGCAGCGAGGTCGACCTGGCCGAGGCCGGCGGGGCGGAGTGTCGGAGCGGGGGAGGTCGACCCGCCGCCACCGACCCACACGTCGACGGCGACGCTTTCGTCGGCGCTGAGGGTCGCGTGCCCGCCGGGGAGGACGATCGCATCGCCACCCTCGCTGTCCACGGTGACGTAGGTACGCAACGTCGGTTCGTCGTCGGGCTCGCGTGCGGTCCACCACCAGGGTCGGCGTTCGATCTCGGCGCGCAGACCGTCGAGCTCCGCCCGGCCGACGAGGCGGGTGTCGACGGTCGGGGCGGTCGGGTCGAGCGGTTCGAGGACGAACTCCCCGAGTCGGGCGAGCGTCTCGCGCTGGCCGTCGTCGTCGCCGCACCAGAGTCGACGGGGACCGGGCAGGTGGAGCTCGTCGGCGTCGAGGTGGCGTGCCACGGCGGGCAGTACCACGTCGAGGATCGGGCTGTGCAGCCAGCCCGTGCCGATGGCGTCGGCGACGGTGACCGTGCGCGCTCGGGCCGCGGCGAGCAGGCCCGGCACGCCTCCCGCAACCGCCGGCGAGACCTCGAGCGCGTCGATCGCCTCGTCGCCGATGCCGCGCAGCACCACGTGCACCGGTTCGAGTCCGGTGACCGACCGGAGGTGGACCGCGCCGCGGCGCACGGTCACGTCGGCCGCCTCGGCGAGCGTGTAGCCGAGGATCCGGGCGAGCTCGCCGAGGTCGGCGTGCGCCGGGTGGTCGGCGCCGGGGCTCAGCACGATCACCCGTGGGGAGCGCTCGGCCGTCGCGATCGTCCCGAGCCGTCGTCGTAGGCCGACGAGGAACGGGGTGAGCGGTCGGACCCCGGTCTCCGCGAGTCGGTCGCCGAGCAGTTCGGCGGTGATGGTGCGAGTCTCGAGCAGGCGTCCGAGCGGGCCGGGGTCGGCGACCCGCACCGCTCGGACGACGGGTCGGCCGCCGTCGATCCCGCTCAGGTCGAAGCCGGTGAGCGACAACCGTCCCGATCCGGCCGGCGTCCACCCTGCTGCTGCAGGGACGAACGCCGGGTTCGCGTGAACGACCTCGGCGGGCACGACGCGGCCGATGAGCCGGGGGTCCGGGCCGTACAGGTCGTCGATGAGGGCTTCGAGCAGACGGTGGCGTTGGAGCAGCCCGCGTTCGACGATCTCCCAGGTGGCGGCCCCGATGACGAGCGGAGCGGGTTCGACGGCGCGACGGGCCGCCGGTCCGTGGGCGGCGCCGGCGGCGACGAGTTGGCGGCTCCGGAGTCGGCGATCGGCTCGCCGGCGCAGACGGTCGCGGGTGTCGGTGCCCATCGGCGCGTCGTCGTCCGGCCCCGTCACGGACCGGAGTCAACCAGATCGCCACCCTCGGGGTCGACGACCTCGGCGCCGGTGAAGTAGGCGGTGTCGAGCGCGCCGTCGAGGACGATCAGGTCCGTTTGCAGTCGGTCGGCGAACGCCGAGAGCGCCTCAGCGGTCTCGGGTTCCGTCGTAGCGGCCTCGAGCGTGGCCCGCGCCCCGTCCGTTGCGGCTCGCACGGGCGGCGCAGGGGGAAGGTCGGCGGTGAGCCGGTCGATCCGATCGAGGCCGAACCGCAACGACCGCGGGAAACGTCCGTCGTGGAGCACGAACCGGAGGACGCGACGGGGTTCGATCATCGCGCCGGTGGTGCGCCGGTACATCTGCAGGGCGTCGAGGGATCGGAGCAGCGACATCCACTGTGCGTCGCGGTAGAGCCCGTCGCGTCCGAGATCGTCGCCGCCCCCGACCAGGGCGCCGGCGCGCACGTCGAGGACCCGGGTGACCATGTCGGTGCGTTCGACGGCGACGCCGAGGCGGTAGAAGTTCCACGTCTCGTCGCGGCTCATCCCTCCGGCGAGGAAGCCGTCGAGGCGCTGACAGCTCGCGATGATGCGTTCGCAGAACGCGTCCCGACCGGAGCGGCGTACCCCGCTGTCGATCCCGTCGCGCACGGCGCCGGTGAGTTCGTTGACGATCCTCCAGGTGCCGCGGGGCAGCACGGGGCGGGTGGTGCGGAGGTTCTCGCGTGCGTGGCCCAGCGTGGCGGCGAGGGAGGACGGGTTCGTCAAGTCGGCGAGCAGTCGCTGCATCACCGCCCGTTCGTCGTTGCCGATCGTGGTGACGCCGGGTGTTCCCGGAATGGCGAGGAGGGCGTCCCAGCCCAGCGGCACCCGGGTCGGGAGGTCGACCATCAGCGCGGTGTGTTCGCGCACGACCCGTGCGAGCGCCTCGGCACGTTCGAGGTGGCGACCCGCCCAGTACAGGTTCGCGGCGGTGCGGCACAGCAGGGTCACGCTGTCCCCTCCACGATCCAGGTGTCCTTGCTACCGCCACCCTGGGAGCTGTTCACGATGAGGGAACCGCGGCGAAGTGCCACGCGGGTGAGCCCACCGGCGGTGACCCTGGTCGTGGCGCCCTGCAGGGTGAAGGGTCGCAGGTCGAGGTGGCGGGGCTCGACGCCCTCGGGGGTGAGCGTGGGGGCGACGGAGAGCGACAGCATCGGTTGGGCGACCCACGTGCGCGGGCTGGCGCGGAGTCTGCGGCGGTAGTCCTCGTGTTCGGCGGCGGTCGCGTGCGGCCCGATCAGCAGGTCCTTGCCGCCGGCTTCGTTCGCCGGCTTCACGACGAGATCGGCGATGTTGTCGAGGACGTGGGCGAGGTCATCGGGCCGGTCGCAGCGCCAGGTGGGGACGTTGCGGAGGATCGGTTCCTCGCCGAGGTAGTAGCGGACGAGGTCCGGTACGTAGGAGTACACGGCCTTGTCGTCGGCGACGCCGGTCCCGGGGGCGTTCGCGATCGCCACGTTCCCGGCGCGCCAGGCCCGCACGATCCCCGGCACGCCGAGCGCGCTGTCGGGCACGAACACCTCCGGGTCGAGGTAGTCGTCGCCGACCCGGCGGTACACGACGTCGACCTGACGGGACCCCGACACGGTGCGCAGGTAGAGGCGGTCGTTGCGCACGAAGAGATCGCGCCCCTCGACGAGTTCGACACCAATCTGCATCGCGAGGAACGAGTGCTCGAAGTACGCGGCGTTGTACACGCCCGGGGTGAGCACGACGACGAAGGGGTCGTCGCTCCCGCTGAGGGAGCGGAGCGTCGCGAGCAGTGCGTCGGGGTAGTCGTCGACGGGTCGGATGGACTGGCGTTCGAACAGCTCGGCGAAGACCCGCTTGGTCACGATGCGGTTCTCGAGCATGTAGGACACGCCGGAGGGCACCCGCAGGTTGTCCTCGAGCACGTAGAGCGTGCCGTCGGCGTCTCGCACGAGGTCCGACCCGCAGATGTGCGCCCACACGCCATGGGCGGGTTCCATGCCCCGGCATGCGGGGAGCCACCCGGGCGAGGTGTCGACGAGCTCAGCGGGGACCACGCCGTCGCGCACGGCGGACCGCTCGTGGTGCAGGTCGTGGATGAACCGGTTCAGCGTGGTGAGCCGTTGGGCCAGTCCGGCCTCGACGACCTGCCACTCCTCCGACCCGAACACCCGGGGGATCACGTCGAAGGGCCAGGCGCGGTCGATGTTCCCCCCGTCCTCGCCCGACAACGAGAATGTGATCCCGGACGCGGCGATGTCCGCCTCCGCGGCGCGCTGGCGTGCGCGGAGCTCGTCGAGAGTCAGTGCGCCGATCGCGTCGATGACCGCGCGGGCGGGCGGCCGCGCGGTCCCGTCGGGGGCGACGAGTTCGTCGTGGAAGGCCCCGGCGTCGTACCCCTCGAGTGCTCCGCGTCGGTCAGGCACGCCCCGCAGCGTAGGGCGCCGGTGTTTCGGTCGCGTGCGGGCGTGTTTCGTCCGGGTGAACGAGCGGTGGGGCCGGTTCAGGCGCCGTTCGGCCGGACCAGGATCTTCGCGTGGTCGTCGGGACGGTCGAGCGTCGTGAACGCGCCGGGCGTGCCGTGGAGGTCCACGGTCCCCGTGATCAGGGGGGCGACGTCGATCATGCCGGTGGCGATCCCCTCGAGCGAGGCGGCGAACTCCGCCGGTGACCAGCCGAGGACGAAGCGGATGCTCAGTTCCTTCGAGATGGCGATGAGCGGTTCGAACCGGTCGGTCTCCATGCACACGCCGGCGACGGTGATCTCGCTCCGACGTGGAGCGCTCCGTACGAGGCGGTCGATCATGCCGGGGACCCCGACGGCCTCGACGAGAACGGCCGGACCGCGGCCACCGTGGTCGCGCCACGCGGTGACGGCGTCGCCGTCGGCGGGGTCGACGACGACGTGGGCACCGAGCTCGGCGGCGAGTCGACGCCGGGTCGGCGAGAAGTCGGCGGCGACGACGAGCGGCACGCCACGGAGGCGCAGCGCCGCGACGACCGCGAGGCCGACCGGTCCGCAGCCGATCACGATCGCGCTGCCGCGCCGTTCGGCGGACGTCGCGTTGACGGCGTGGAGGCCGACGGCGAGCGGTTCGGTCAGCGCGGCGTGGACGGGATCGCAGCCGTCGGGCACGCGCAGCACGCCTGTGGCGTCGACGACGAGACGCTGCGCGTACCCGCCCGGGTGGGCGTTGCTGTACCCGACGGAACGCATGCCGTCGGTGGTCCGCACGACGGGGTGCGCGACGACCGCGTCGCCGAGGTCGACGCCGAGCGCTGCGAGGTCGACGTCTGGCCCGGCACCGATGAGCCGACCGGAGAACTCGTGCCCCATCACGAGGGGGCGGTCCGGGTCGAAGTCGAAGATCGTCATCCCGGTCGCCCGGGCGGTCTCGGTGAAGGTGCGGGCGTGCCTGGCGCAGTGCAGATCGCTCCCGCAGATCCCGCAGGCGATCGTCTCGAGGAGCACCTGGCCGAGGCCGGGCTCCGGTTCGGCGACGTCCTCGACGCCGAGCGTCTCCCCGCGCAGTACGACCGCTCGCATGTCCGTCCCCCGACTCCCCGACCCATCGGTCGGTCCGGCGGTGACGCTACCGGGGGACCGCTATCGTCCGCCGCATGACGTCGATCACGTTGACCGCTGCCGACGGCCATGCCGTCCCCGCCTACGTCGCCACGCCGGAGGGGACGCCACGCGGGGGCATCGTGGTCATCCAGGAGATCTTCGGGGTGAACGGGCACATCCGCGAGGTGGCCGACGGCTATGCCGCTGCCGGATACGTCGCCGTCGCTCCGGCGGTGTACGCCCGGGCCGGTACCGCCGGCCTCGGTGACGGTGGGCCGTACGGCGTCGAGCTCGGGTACACGCCCGACGACGTCACCCGCGGGCTCGAGATCCGCGCGGCCGTGGCGCTCGACGACGTGGTCCTCGATCTCGCCGCTGCGGCCGAGGAGGCACGTCACCGTTCCGCCGGTCGGGTCGGGGCGGTCGGCTACTGCTGGGGCGGTTTCCTCGCGACGGCGGCGGCGCAGCGGCTCGCCGGCACGGTCGACGCTGCGGTCGGCTACTACGGCGGCGGCATCGCCGCGTCGCTGCTCGGCGACGTGCCGGTCGCACCGCTGCTGCTGCACTTCGCGGAGAACGACCACGCGATCCCTCTCGCCGACGTCGATGCCGTGCGGGCGGCGTTCCCCGGCGTGCCGGTGCACGTGTACGCGGGAGCGCAGCACGGGTTCAACTGCGACCAGCGGGCGAGCTTCGACGCGACCTCGGCGCGCGTCGCGCTCGCCCGGACGCTCCGGTTCTTCTTCACCCACGTCGGTTGACGCCGACGCGGGCGCCGATCAGGCGAGCTCGCGGCGGGCGGCGGGGACGACGACGTCGAGGTACGCGGTGAGCGCGTCGGGGTCCCATGGAGCGCGGAGGGCGATGTTGATCCCGCCCGCACCTGCCTCCCGGTAAGCGGCGAGGATCTCGAGTGCGTGCTCGGGCGTGCCGAGCAGCGCGCCGCCGCGCACGCGGTCGGCCATGCTGCCCCACGACCGGTCGAAGCCGCGCCGGTCCTGGTCCACCCGCGACGCATCGGTGGAGAGCTGGAAGAGCAGGTTCACGGAGCGTTCGAGCGTGGCGGGGTCGCGTCCCTCGGCCTCACAGGCGGCGTCGAGGATGCCGTTGAGGCGGGCGTACTCGGCGGGCGGGACGTAGGCGGCGTTCCACCCTTCGGCGTGACGCGCGGCGAGCTGCGGGGTGCGACGTGGGCCGATACCACCGACCCAGATGGGGAGGCGCCGGCCGCCGACCGGGGCGGGCAGGCAGGTCGCCCGGTGGGTGCGGTAGTGGTGGCCCTCGAACGTCGTGCGTTCCTCGGCGGGGTCGAGCAGCCGACGGATGAGCGGAAGACCCTCCTCGAGCATGTCGAACCGGGTGGCGAGCGGGGGGAAGTCGTAGCCGAACGCCGCGGCCTCCCACTCGTGCCAACCGGCACCGAGGCCGAGCTCGAAGCGGCCCCCGGAGATGTGGTCGAGCGTCGTCGCCGCCTTCGCGAGCAGGCCGGGGTTCCGGTAGCCGACGTAGAACACGAGGCAGCCGATGCGGGCGTGGGTGGTGTCGGCGCAGAGCGCGCCGAGGGTGGCGACCGCTTCGAAGTGCGGTTCGGTGCCGTCCTTCGGGGGTGCCTCGTAGAGGTGGTCCCACACCGAGATCCAGTCGAGGCGGGCCTCGTCGAGGCGTCGCCACACCGTCCGCATCTCCGCCATCGTCAGGTTCTGCTGGCCGACGTGGGCGCCGAGGCTGAGGGTCATGGCGCCGCACGCTACCGGTCCTCGGCGCTACCGTACCGCGCCGTGACCACAGCGTCGTCGGTGCCAACGTCTCGGGGGATGACCGTGGGCATGAGCCCGCCGGGGCCGTTCTTCGCGCTCGACGTCGACGGGCGACGGTCCGTGCTCGACCGGATCGCCGACGCGGGTCTCGACGGTGTGGTGTACGCCGACCACGTGAGTTTCCGCGGCGGTGCGGGGACGGACGGTCTCGCGTTCATGGCGGCGGTGTCCCAGCTGCACCCGACGCTCGGGCTGCACCTCGGGGTGTACCTGTTGCCGTTGCGGCACCCGGTGCCGGTGGCCCGCCAGATCGCCACCATCGCCGAGCTCGCGCCCGGTCGGCTCCGGTTCGGCGTCGGCATCGGCGGTGAGGACCGCCACGAGATCGAAGCGTGCGGGGTCGATCCGCGCACCCGGGGACGTCGGTGTGACGAGGCGCTCACGGTCCTGCGCCCGTTGCTGCGCGGGGAACGGGTGACCTTCGCAGGCGAGTTCTTCGACCTCGCCGACGTGCGGATCCTGCCGGCGCCGGATCCTGCGGTGCCGATCGTCGTGGGGGGCCGCTCCGACGCGGCGGTGCGACGCGCCGGCCGCTTCGGTGACGGTTGGTTGGGTGCCTGGTGCTCCTCCCGCAGGTTCGCCGACGCGGTGGCGCACTGCGCCGAGGTCGCCGAGGCCAGCGGTCGAGGTCGCGTCGACTGGCAGCACGGGATGCAGCTCTGGGTCGGGATCGACGCCGACCGAAGCCGTGCCCGCGCCCACGTCCAGGCGGGGATGGAGGCCTTCTACCGCCTGCCGTTCGACGTGTTCGAGCGGTACACGCCCTACGGCACGCCGGCGGAGGTGGCCGAGTTCTTCGTGCCGTTCCTCGACGCCGGTCTCCGTCGGCTCGACATCACGCCGTGCGCGGCGTCCGACGGGGCGGCCATCGAGGGGGCGGCGGAGGTCAAGCTTCTCCTCGACGCGCACCTCGCTCGGTGAGGGAGAATGCTCCCATGCGCCTTGCCAAGGGGATCAACCATCTCGCGATCGCGACCGACGACATGCGCGACACGCTGGACTACTACTGCAACGTGGTGGGACTGCCGCTCGGCGGCCTGTTCTGGATGCACGGGGTGGAGGGTGCGGTGCATGCGTTCCTCCCGTTCCCCGACGGCAAGATGCTGAGCTTCATCCAGTTCGCCGAGTCCACGCCGCAGCAGAAGGGTGTCAGCTACCCGGGCTGGGCGGGCGGTGCGATGCCAGCGGGCACGATGCAGCACGTCGCGTTGCACCTCGAGGACCACGACGAGCTCGTCGCCATGCGGGAGCGTCTAGTGGCGAAGGGTCGCACGGTTTCCGAGCCGATCGACCACGGCTTCTGCGT